>OJIO01000291.1_pt1 | contig 36950 bp, 35 predicted proteins | sample 1595621 | NCBI WGS metagenome assembly OJIO01 (sample SAMN05416776, study PRJEB24817) | seawater metagenome | isolation source: Sea water | place: Canada:Atlantic | collected 2013-07 | reverse complement strand
TCTACACTATCCTCTTCGTCGGCAGCGTCAGATGTGTATAAGAGACAGTCTAAGAGCAGTGGCTGTACATTCTAGAATTGCAATAGCGTTGTCAATGATAAATTCTACTTCAAGCAAACCTTCTTTGTTTAATCTTAATATACCCATTAATGAAGTTGTTCCATATTCTTTAAGTGGAATAGTTACGATGTTGTCTTTAAATGTTGATGGAAATTCTATCTCTGAAACAAATTCTGTAAAAGGGAGATCACCCTTCGTAACCTTCTTCGCATTGACAATCTCCAATTTCCTCAAAGGAATCACCACATGATGATAGAAAAATTAAAAATAGCACAGCACAGAATTGAGTAAAACGGTTCATGGATTAAAGCGTTATATTAATAATTAATCTTATATATAAATTATTCTAATCAAGAAATATGTATTTATCCGTATGATTTTTTTAATTGATATTTATTTCTTTTACGTTGCATTAAAGACCTTAAGGAGTCTATTTTAGCCCACGTCATAATTAAATAATATATTAGCTGTCTTAAAATAATAATCACATGGCATTAGATCTCGGTACTTTGGTATCAAAAGCGAATGAGTACAAGCAAATACTTGGAAACACACAAGAATACAGAAAGAAGTGGGACAAAAAAATGAAGCCTCTTATATTAAAAACTCTGAAGGAAATTTTAAAGCAGACGGGTATTAAAGGTAAAATTAATGAGCAAGATAATATTGAAAACCTTGAAGCAATTGTACTTGATCTTGGAAGATCTGCAAGTGGAATAAGTGAAAATCTTGAGAATACAGATATAAAACGTGCAATGATCAAGAGCAATGGAGCCCTTATATATCAGCAACTTTTTAATGGTAAAGTTATGATCATGACCGTATCTCCGTACATTGAAAGCTATGGAGAACCCAAACCCCCAAAACCATTAGAAATTCTACGTCCAGAAGAATTGACGGTTGGATTTATCATTCGCCACATGGAAATTTTTCTTAAGGAAATAACAGAATGGGAAGATTATGACGATGATGAACCCACTCAGAAAAATGCTTTTAATCCAATAGGATTTAATAGACCCCAAGATGAGGAGTAATATTTAAAATTGTTATAAAGTTTAAACGGCCTTTTATATGTAGAATGGCATTATAAACCCTTCGTAAGACTCTTTACCACCTTAAATTCGCTAAGAAAAACTTTTGCTATAACTCTTACTACAGTATAAGCTGGTATTGCGAGCACCATACCTACAACTCCTCCAAGATTTGCTCCAGCAAGTACAATTATAAATATCTCTAATGGATGAGCCTTGACGCTCTTTGAAAAGATATTGGGCTGAAGCATGAAATTATCTAGAAGCTGCATGATTCCAAATACTATAAATACCTTAATTAAGAGGTACATCAAAACGGGTTGATCTATACCATCTACTGGATAAAAAGGCATCTCTAAATTAGAAGAAATAGTAATCACGGTTGCAAAAGTGGCGCCTATAATTGGACCGACATAAGGAATGATATTCATTAGTGCTGCGAAGAAACCGATAAGAAGCGCATTTTTAACTCCAAGAACGGACAAGGCAAGGGTTACAAATATGGTAATAATCGTAATCTGAGCCAATACTCCGATAAAGTATCTAATCAGCATAGTACTAGATTCACTAACCGCTTGGAACACCTTTTTCTCATGCTTGTCAGGAACAACGCCAGATAATATTGTATTGAAAAGACCTTGTTCTTTCAAAAAGAAGAAAGAAATGAATAGTACTGACATCAATCCAATTAGAAAACTTCCTAAAGTACCAACCACAGATTTGAATAATTGTGGAATAATTGATGGGTTTAGAAATTCGTAAAGATTTGTTTTTGCTTGTTCGAAAAACGTTAATCTTTCTTCTTCTTGTATATTGGCTGCTTCTTTCTGTAAATCAGAACCATCAATCTTGATTAAAAGGGTAATATTCTCGTTTCGTACAGAAGAATCAGCTACATACTTAGAAGCTAAAAGGCTATCGATATCCACAATTTCAGTATGGATAAAATTATCTCTGGTTTGTTTTATTGATACAGGAGCCTCTTCTTCAATTGGGGCAATAAATCCTTTATCGGTTGCCCATTTTTCCCAATCACCTATTGGTTCTTCCAAGCTTTTAATCAGCGCAGTATAATCTATACCAGCCAATTGTCTGGCTTGTTTACTTATAGGTGGTATGAATATCGATGTAAGCAAAACTAAGATCAAAACAAAGGCCATAAGAGTAATACCCGCAGCTAACTCTTTGCCGAGATACTTTCTAAGAAAGACGACTACTGGTGCTCCAATCATTGATATGACCCAACCTATTAATACATAAGTCAATATATCACTAAAGTTATAAACCAATAAACCAACAATAGCCAATGGGATTATTGCCAATAAATATCTATTGTCAAATTTTGATGATGTTCTTTGTTTTGCCATGTTCTATTTATATATATATTGATTGTGCGCACTTAACAATTAAAAGTAGTAAACATAAAGCATGAATACACCATTATTCTAGTTGCATCCTTCTTTTTTAGACAAAACGAACTTTAAACAGAAAAAAAATGAATATGGGTTCAGATATTTTTAACAAATTTATAATTCAAATTTATATCTTGCGATCCCCTTACAAAGTAGTTGTCCCTTGATGATATTTAGGATCATTCTTAAATACTCACTTACTTACAAATTATATTTTTTAAAACTAAAAAGTAAAATTCAATAACTAATGTTTAAAAATAAAAGTAAAGAAAGCAATAGTAGTGGAAACACCATAAACACAACAGGTGGTTCGGGATCAACAAATAGTCTTGTTTCTGGGACGAGTATAGAGGGTACTATTATTGCTAATAGTGATATCAGAATTGATGGAAGCCTTAATGGAATCCTAGAATGTAAAGGAAGAGTCATAATCGGACCAGATGGAAATGTTGATGGTGAGATTACTTGTGAAAACGCTGTTATAGAAGGCAAATTCTCAGGAAAACTTAAAGTAAAAGATCTACTTAACGTAAGAGAAAATGCCAATATCCAAGGAGAGGTACAAACAGATAAATTATTAGTACAACCTGGGGCTGTGTATAATGTGACATGTTCTATGGGGGGTCAAACAATAAAAGCATTTGAAAAACCTAAAGCGGCAGTGTAGTTAAATACCTTTCTGGATGTAGGCACCGTTTTTTTTAGTTTGAAAAAAGGGAATGCTCCTTTTTTCACATTCTTTTTTCCACTGATTTATTATTTTATAGCTAATGCTACCATCTACTACTACGAGTTTGGTGATGTGAACATCCAAGATATTGTAAGGTGACGTTTCACAACTGTGAGATATAAGTAAAATATCTGATTGTGCGGGAAACACTTTTTCAAGATCTATTGAATTAAGGAACAGTATCTTTTTATCAACAAAGTACATCAAACAGTTATATTTTATGGCCAAACGATTATGTACAAAATTACTATCTAAGCTTAAAATATTTGGATCCAAGTTTCCGTGATAAATTCTATTATCTCTACATGTATATTTGATGTTTTTTTTATCTACACCCTTTGAGGAGATTGTCATTAGTTTTTCGCCTTCGTAAATATCTATTAGAGTTCCCCCATTGTGGTCGTATATAATCATTTCTTTATGGTTTTTTACACGATAAGTATGATAAATGGAATTGACCATGAGGACCCAAACGGATAGAAATGTAATCAGAATAGCACTGTTTCTTCCTGTTTTCTTGGGACTTATAAACCTTTGATACTCCGATTTACGATTGGTTAATATGTACATAATAGACAAGATTGCGAGGTACAAACAGACCATACTGCTCTTAGAGATCCAGACATTGTCAATAGAATTAAAAGGAAGCAGCTGAATACTATAAATTATTCCCAAGAAGGCTTTTAGCAATAAACTAAACGCAACAGTATTCACAGTGGACCAAATGGGTATAAATGATGTAAATAATAATAATAAGCCGCATCCTAAGATAAAGGGAGCCATTGCGACTGCCATAACACCACTCAATATAAAGTAAACCGGAAACTTGTGAAAATAATAAATCGACATCGGAAATATTAAGACCTGAGCGGCCAAGGATACAGAGACCAGCTGTGTGATTCTTATGGATACCCAATGAGTAGGCTCATAAAACTTCTCTATTAGGTTCATAAAGTAAGGTTGGAAATAGACAATACTTATCAATGCTAAATAGGAAAATATAAACCCCAGATCAGTAAGATTATTGGGGTTGTAAAGTAAGATCAATATCGCGGAGAAAGAGAGAATATTATAAATATTGGAATTATCAAACCAGAGCCTCCCGAATAGTAAAGTTGAGAACATAATCGATGCCCGCATTACAGCAGGAGATGCACCAGTTATCAAAGCATACACGATGACAACAAGAGTCAATACTGAAAATTTTATTATCTTTTTGAACTGTTTACTTTCTGATCGTATTCTGCGAAATAAGAAGTTGAATAACATAATTACTATTCCAACATGAAGTCCCGAAACAGCCAAAACATGGACAGCTCCGGTCTCCGAAAATGCAGATTGCAGGTCCTCACTGATATGATCCCTGTTTCCTAAAACCATCGCTGAAGCCGTAGCGTATTGATCTCTGTCTGGAAGTCTTTTATCTAGAACACTTAGTGCCCACTTTCTAGCTTGATGGGCATAATGTAGAAGAAAAAATAATTTATCCTTTTTCACCAAGGAGTGGCTGCCTGGTTTCAAAAAGACCTGTTTGTCTATTCCCTTATTTGACATAAATTTTTGATAGTCAAATGATTTTGGATTCTTACCAGATTGAATATCAATAGGTCTTCCGGAAATAGCAATAATGTCACCTAAACGGTAGTCTAAAATGGAGTCAGCTTTGTTGAAGTAAACCAATAATTTGCCCCTGCAGCTAACGCCATTTATACTTTCTAAATCCAATAAGGTAGAAGAAGAGGCTTTCTTCTTTTTTACTTCTTGCACAATTTGACCAACTAGATAATCTTGATGGCTTAATTGATTCGTGTAATGAAAACTATCAGTTGAAGTTTTTTGCAAACTTTGCCTAAAGAATCCAACACAAAACACAAGAAAGAGAATAAGTAAACTTAGACTCTTAACCACAGATAGTGTCGCGGATTTAGATAATTGTATAATCCAAATAATAGAAATTAGGAATAAGCAAACAGCAAGTTGATATACTATAGGAATAGTTAGAAAAGGACTAGAGTATATTCCCATAATCAGTAAAAAAACAACACGAGCCAACGGCATTTCTGGCCAGTTTAATATTCTGCTATTTTCGTTAACGTACTTCATTTAACAACGAAATAGTGCTTCATGGTATCCACAAAATCGTCTTCCAGAAGATGTAACTTATAGAAGTCATCCATATGTTGATAATCGCCATGCGCGGATTTATATGCGAGGATAGTTTTTGATTTCTGCCAATTAATATACGGATGTTTGTTTAGTGAGTCTTTATCCATATGATTGATATTTCTTTTCTGAATAAGTGAGGGATTTACAACCAGATATGGCATAATGGCTTGAAAGAGGCTATCTTCTATTCCCCAGACATCTCCGATCTGTTGTATTGTAAAAAAACCACCCAGGCTCTTTCTGAAATTGATTATTCTCTTAGAATATATCCTACCGATTCCATGCAAATTCATAAAGGCGGTTGTATCTCCCGCATTAATATCGAAGACTTTAGGGTTTTTGCGTTTGTATTTTTTCTTCTTTTTTGCAAATTGTGTACTATCTAGATTTTGAATGTTAGAAGAATAGCTAGCATATTGTTTTTTTTGATGTTCTGGCAAATTAACATAAGGGGTTAATCTCTCAAGAGTAGATTCATCTAATCCATTGATTTTCGACATTTGATCTATAGATCGTATAACTCCTCCTTTACTTCTATATTTCAACAGACTATTTGTAGCATAGCTGGAAAAGCCCAGTAACTTTAAAGAATCTTTTCCTATTTTATTAGGATCAAATTGAAAACTTACGAAAGATTTAGGTTTCTCGGTTTCGTGCTTTTTGTTTTTTAATTTTGGATTTTTCGTGGTTGTATCATAGGATTTCGAAAGATCGAAATCCTTTTTAGCATAGTAGTTTTCTTTTTTCTGCAAACTGACCATTTCAACAGAATCTAAAATATGCTTATCAATAGGAATTGATGTGGGTTTATAAAAGACAACCACATAAAATTTAATAATGCAGAGTAAAATAAAAACGGAAAGAAGAATGATTAGCCTAGACCTCTCATCCCGAGTCAGGTATGTGTTATCCCAGAAGAATTTCATTGTAATTGGTGTAATTAATGGTTTATAATGTTATAAATATAGTGTATAATTTTATGATTTACCCTGTTTATGAAATTTTATTTCTATAATTACTTTATTTAATGATATATAATATTGAATTTAGTAGCAATTCAATATTTTAAGAAATCACCCTCAAGAGTGACAATTCGACTTTTATAAAGGACGACATTTGTAGAAAATAATTCTATATATGATGTCTCGAATCAAAACTTTACCCGTACTAACCTTATTTGTATTAATCTGTTTTATTATTCCAGTTTTTGGGAATAATCTTCAAATTAGCACGGTCACATACGACGAAGTAAATAAGGCATTGAATTTTGATATTAGTTGGGATAATGCATTTTATATAAACAGTGATTGGAATGACCACATCTATATTTTTGCAAAATATAAGAATGCCAATGGGGGTAGTTGGGAAAGAGTAATGTTTGAACCAACTGGTCATGCAGAATATGCTGCACTAATGATTTTTAGTATAGCACCAAGTTCATTGTTGTTAGGTGGTAAAAGATTAGGGATGAAAGCGGGTCACAGTCCTGCTTTTACTTCGGGCACTCAAAGTGCCAAATGTACAGCACTTTAAGAAGATAATATTGATTTTTTTCATCCTAGTTTTAAGGTATTTGGGATTGAAAGGGTACAAATTTCTAATATAGGTAATGACTATTATCTTGGAGATGGAATTTCTACAAACATATGGCATAAAGGAGGTGATACTACAAAAGCTTATTTCTGGGAGCAAGCCTTATTAAGTGAAGCCTCTGTGGGGAATGGTCCTGATGATATCAATACTATCTATCCTGATGGGCTTTCTGTGACAACAATTCCATCTCATGTATTTAGACCTCCAAATCATATCATGAAGTATGAAATATCACAAATCCAATATGTGGAGTTTTTAAATTCATTGAATAAAACAGCTCAAAATAATCGGGTGACGACGGATATTTTAGGTACAAGTATTACCGATGTTTTTGTATTTACAGAAACCTCAACTGTGGCACCCTTCACAAGATATGGTATACGATGTGATGCAACATTGCCAAATGGAGGACCTGTCAGTTTTTATTGTGATTACAATGACAATGGTGTTCCCAATGAGAATGATGATGGTCAAAACATTGCAATGAATTATCTATCCGGCGAGGATTTGTTTGCTTATTTTGATTGGGCAGGGCTATCACCTCTGAATGAAATGGAATATGAACAAATTTGTCGAGGAATTTATAATCCTGTACCTAAATAATTTGCCTGGGGAGCACCAGGGTCTACCAATGCTCAAATCAATGGCGGACCTACAAATGGGACACCTGAAGAATTTTTGAATGGAGCTCCTTTAACTGGTCCAATGAGAAGTTCACAACAACCGATGCGATGTGGTGCAGCGGCTACTTCGCCTACGAATAGGCTAACGTCAGGTGCAAAAGGTTATGGGGTAATGGAATTATCAGGCAATGTTGCGGAATTGGTAATTGCGTTGCGATCGGTGAATTCTTTCCCTGCCACCTTTGCAAAATCAGATGGGATTATTGATGATTTCGGGTATACGAATGAAAATTGGCCTCAAGAAATTGTGTCCAAAGGATTTTATCAAGATACTCCAGGGGGTGCAAAATCAGTATCTCACCGACAACTAAATGGATATCTCTTTTTAGCCAGGTCTGGATTTCATGGAGGCAGAGGTGGATATTAATAAACAGACTATGAGGTTCAATCACTTGAAATTTCTTATTTGGTTTGTTATCATTATTGGGTGTTGTGCTTTGATTGCTCAAGATGAAGCCTTCAAAGGAGGAATCGGAGTTGGATTCTCTAATAGCAATGTTGCGGCTGTTTTCAACGATTTTGTAAAAGGTGGTACTGGAGATGGTTTTACAGCAATATCCTTGACAAATAATTTTGGAGATTTCTGCCATGGTGGAATCGGAGACGGATTTACTATTGTGGAAGTAAGCACAGAATTTTTTGATTTCACAAGTGGTGGAAATGCTGACGGTTTCAGTTTAGTATCTTCTGCTACGAATGATTTTAATGATATGTTCAAAGGTGGTGATTCAGATGGTTTTGCATATGATAAATAAGGCCATATCATATTTTGGACGGGTAATGTAGGAACAGGATGGAATGCTGCTGGAAATTGGAAAAATGAGATTATTCCTAGTTATTTCAATCCTGTAGTGATTCTTGCTGGAGTGCCTAATTTTCCTGCGGTAAATGCGGGTTTACTCAGAATTGGCTATTACACAAATGAGGGTAATTATAGATGTCAAAGAATAAAAATTAATGTTGGTGCACAGATGTTAACCAAACCTAATTGTACCGTAGAGAATTATGATTTAGTGTTTATTCAAGGTAAGTTATTTATTATAAATCCAGCGGCTAATGCTTTTTCTAATCTTAGTGAAGGAATTATACGACTTAAGCCTTCAGCGGAGTTGATAGTAAAGGAATAACGATTATAAAGATTGTTGTAACTATTCAGCATATGACCCTAGAATGGGCGACATCATGTTAGAGACGGATACAATCCGTCGATAATAGTTAAATTTAGGTGTGTTATGGTTGTGTTTTTGCCCAAAGAAGCAAAAATAGTGACAAAATTATAATTTTTCAAGGGTACCTGGGTAGTTACAGATTATTTTATTCATTTCTCTTCTGATCGAATCATAATTGCAATACCTTGAACACGAGTATTAATATTCAATTTCGTAAATATTCTTTTTAAGTGTGTTTTGACCGTATTCATACTTATAAAACGAACATCACATAATTCTTGATTTGATTTACCTTTAGTTAAGTCAATTAAAATTTCATATTCTTTTGAAGATATTTTGTGACTAGCAATTGAATTGAGCTCTTCATTTGTGCGATATAAAGATTTCGGTTTTTGAAGATTTCTGTGTAAATCAATTTCAATATTTACTAAAATGTCTTTCTTTTTGAAAGGTTTTACAATGTATCCATGCGGATACACATCTTTGGCCTTGTCCAAGGTATAACGATCAGAAAAAGAGGTGATGAAAATAAAAGGTATTTGATGTTTTTCATTAATAATAGCTGCGATATCTATCCCTGAACCAGAAGAATCTAATGATATATCAAGAAGAGCTATATCTGGACTATGAGTATGAAGCATGTCCAAAGCAGTAGAAGAATCATTGGCAACGCCAGGAATTTGATAACCTTCCTTTTTCAGTATAATCGCTAAATCTTCTGCAATTATCGGTTCATCTTCAACTATTAATATTCTTATTGACATCGGTTAGGGGATTGGTCCAAAAATTTCTGAATAAGAGTTAATATGTTACTCATTTCTGAAACGACATTTACTAATTCATCCACGTTGAGATTGCTTAAATTGAGCTCCGGCTGTTTGATTTTCAATTGAATAATTTTACTCATATTATGCAACAAGGTTATAATTTTGGATTTGTAATGAAACACTTGTACCATGATAATTTTGAATTCTGATATTTGCTTTCAATTTATTCTTAAAAGCTTTTATCATCTTATTTCCAAAACTTTCTGAAGAGAAAAATTGATCCTCATGCATTCCGATTCCATTGTCGAAAACACTAAGTTCTAATAGGCCACTTTCTTCTTTTAGTTCTATAGTCAACATTCCTTTCTCTTTTATACCAGTATAAGCATGTTTCAAAGCATTGCTAACTAACTCATTCACAAACAACCCAAGGGGAATCATGGTATCTACATCAATATTTAAATCTTGGATTTTCTTTTGCAACGTTATTTCCTCCGAATTTACATTATAGGATTCAAATAAACTCTCAATAAGATTATCGAAATATTCTTTGGAGTTAATGCTTGTAAGATTAGAATCTTGATATAAATTTTGGTGGATCATTGCCATGGAACTGACTCTGTTTTTCCCGTCATTAATGGCCCCAAGAGCCGCACCATCCGAAATATAGTTGGACTGTAAATTTAAAAGACTAGAGACGACATGAAGGTTGTTTTTCACTCTGTGATGAATTTCACGAAGAAGAATATCCTTATCTTCCAAAGCCTGATTAAGCGACTTTTGTTGTTCTGATATTTGCTTATTTTTTCCTTTGAGTTTGTAAAAGAAAAATAAAAGTAATCCAAGTGAAAGAAGAGATATAGCAATAATCCATTTTTATGTGTTTAAGTTAGCTTGTGCAACATCAGCTTTTACATTCAATTGATTTATTTCTTGCTTTTTCTTTTCTCTATCGTATAGTTGTTCTGATAAAATTATCTGATTAGACACATTGGCGTTTCGCATAGAATCTTGATACACATTCAATTGTTCTAAACAACCAATACTTTGCAGATAGTTTCTCTCACTCTTTGCAATGCTTGCTTTAAGTTCTAAAAATTCATCTCTATTATTCCAATCAATGTTGTCCAACGAAACGTCCAGGTTGTCCATTAAAAGCTTTGCCTTTGCGGAATTGTTTTTGTCGATATAGTATTTTGCCACGGGGCGTGTCGCGGCATATTTATATGTAATTGACTTTACTTCCCCTATATACCCCTCCAATTTATTTATACAGTCTTCATAAAGGCTCAAGTCTTTGTTATGCTTTGCAAAAAGGGCCTTGTCAGATAGTGCAGCTACGATTTGATTGGTATATTCCTTATCCACAAAATAAGAATATGCAAGATCAATATACTTTATTGCTTCATTATAGTTTTTCCTAGCAAACTCTAATCTGGCTTTATAGTAACTAATCTGAGCAATCGTTCGTCTATCATCTTTATTTCTTAATAATTTCTCAGCGTTTTCTATATACTCTTCTGCCAAAGAGAGGTTGTTCATACTTGTGAGTAAACCTGCCATCGATAGGCTAGAGGCTACTTGCATCACAGGACACTTTCCTTCATACTCAAGACACTTTTTCTCATATTCGAACGCCTGAGCCTTTCGATTAGATTTTTTATAATATGCTACAAGATTATTATAAAGCAACATCAAATTGGTTGTATCCTTTGTCTGCTCTGCCAAAGGAAGAACCGCCATAGTATAGTATAGGGCTGAATCAAAATTCAATTAATTGTAACACTTTCATAAGATTGCATGAATCTGAATGTAATCTTCTTGTAAACAATCAAACTTAAGCTCTCCTTTAAGAATGCCTATTGCCGTTTTCCACTCATTTTTTATTCGAAAGAGATTCCCTCTCATCACGGTGTATTTACATTGCAAGGTTTCACTTTGTATATAGACTCCATAGGCAATGGCTTGCAAATAGACACTATCGACTTCAGTTATCTTTCCTTGATTATAGGTTATGATTTCATAAAGGTTAAAAAAGGAAAATGCCTCTTCAAGAGACATCTTATTAGGATTATTAAAAAGCCGAGATAAAGCGGACGATAATTCTTTATAAGCTTTTTCATTATTACCGGCTTCATTTGCATGCTCAAAAGATTCATATCCGCTTTGACCAAAAGACAATAACGGCATTATTGTCAAAATGAGAACACACAAGAAAGGGATCAAATTAAAATGCTTCATATGTATACTTATAGATTCTAAAACACAAATTTTAAATCAAAATATTCCCCATAAATTTCGGAATTCTAAAATGGACTTTTGTCACCCTTTAGTGGTATAATTTAGAGATGTGGCATAAATACAATTCAAGATTGGTTAAGACTACGCTAAAAAGTTCTTTGCACTTAAATAATCTTCAATAACTACCTTAGCGTTTATGATAGATACAATCTTATTTGACATGGATGGTGTAATATGCCACACGAACCCCCACCATTCCAAGGCGTTTCAAGAATTTTTTCAAAAAAGAGGATTGAACCCTTCGGAAAAAGAATATGCTGCACACATGTATGGTAAAAGCAATAGTTATATTTTTTCTCACTTTTTAGGAAGACCAGTATTTGGAGACGAGCTCCAAGAATATGAAGATGAGAAAGAAGGCTTATTCAGAGAAATATACGCGGACCACGTAAAACCGATAGATGGATTCTTAGATTTTTTGAATCTTTTGAATGAAGAAAAGTATAAACTTGGGGTAGCGACGTCAGCGCCGATTGCTAATATGGACCTTATTTTGGACACACTTAAAATAAGGGCAGTATTTGGTTCAACACTTGCGAGTGAAGATGTAACTGCGCATAAACCAGACCCACAAGTATATCTCAAAAGCGCAAAAAACCTCTCTTCTGCTCCAGGGGCATGCCTAGTATTCGAAGATTCGCATGCAGGAGTGAGTGCAGCTATCAATGCAACAATGAAAGTTGTTGGTGTTTTGTCCTCACACACAGAATCAGAATTACCACCATGCAATAAGCACATCCACAGATATGAAGCCTCTCTGGTTGATTTTATATCTCATTTGTGACCGATTTATGTAATTGACTTAGTTCTATTTTCTATTTTCGGCAAATAATGAGAACTACACAATTGATTAAGAGTTAAAAATAAAAGTTATGCCAAGGAAAATAAGAATGGGAATGATTGGTGGCGGACGAGGAGCTTTCATCGGGGCGGTACACAGAATGGCAGCAGCAATTGATGGACAGATCGAGCTAGTATGCGGAGCATTTAGTAGTAATCCAGAAAAATCAAGATTATCAGGGGAGGACTTTTATCTTGACCCTAAACGGGTTTATGGAAGTTATTCTGAGATGATAGTAAAAGAAAAAGAACTTCCCGCAGACCAAAGAATGGACTTCGTAAGTATCGTGACGCCCAATCATATGCACTATGGTCCAGCTAAAATGGCTCTAGACAACGGATTTCATGTAGTAAGCGACAAACCACTTTGCTTCAATATGGAAGAAGCGCTTGGATTAGAAAAAACAGTTAAGGAATCAGGTCTACTCTTCGCTCTTACTCATAATTATACGGGTTACCCGATGGTAAAACAGGCCAAACAAATGATCAAGCACGGAGAACTAGGTGCAGTCAGGAAAGTAGTGGTAGAATATCCTCAAGGCTGGTTGTCTACACTTCTAGAAGGGAGTGATCAAAAGCAAGCAGCATGGCGAACCGATCCTAAAAAGTCTGGAAAAGCCGGTGCGATGGGAGATATTGGCACACACGCAGAAAACCTTGCGGAATATATTACGGGGTTAAAGATTACTCAATTGTGTGCAGATATAAGCATCATGGTAGAGGGGCGTCAACTGGATGATGATGGTAATGTCCTTCTAAGGTTTGACAATGGTGCAAGGGGCGTTCTTCACGCTAGTCAAATAAGCGCGGGTGAAGAAAATGACCTAAACATAAGAGTCTATGGAGAAAAGGGTGGACTTTCATGGAGCCAAATGGAACCCAACTCTCTAATGGTGAGATGGCTTGACAAACCGACTGAACTCAGAAGAACAGGAGTAGGGCCATTATATCCAGAGTCCGAAGCACACACAAGAATCCCCGCAGGACACCCTGAAGGATATCTCGAAGCATTTGCAAATATTTACAGAAATGTAGCAAAATGCATCCAAGCAAGAGTAGATGGAGTAGAAGTAGATCCAATTTATACTGATTTCCCGACGGTGGAAGACGGAGTAAGAGGAATGAGATTTATCGATAAGGTCATAGAAAGTGGGGATACAGAGGATGTGAAGTGGGTGTCGATGTAATTGATTAGGAGGTGTTTCTTAAGTCATGGATTATTAAGTTATTCATCCGTTATTAACATTATTTTTGCTGGTTTGCTGAATCGTTAGAATCGCAGATTTGCTTTATGATGTTGACTAAGCGACAACGGACTTAATTCTAACAATACTAATTTTATATATTTCAATGTAGCATTCTATTAAGCAATGGTACTTAAAAACAATTATTAAAATGAAAACAATAAAAGGACCAGCTATATTTTTAGCTCAATTTATGGGCGATGAAGCACCGTTCAATAGTTTAGAGAATATCTGCCAATGGGCTGCGGACCTAGGATATAAAGGCATACAAATTCCAACTTGGGAATCAAGATTGATAGATCTAAAAACTGCAGCGGAAAGCAAGACATACTGTGATGAATTAAAGGGTAAAATTGGTGAATATGGCCTAGAAATAACAGAACTAAGCACCCATCTACAGGGTCAATTGGTCGCTGTGAACCCAGCATATGACACAATGTTCGATGGATTCGCACCAGATGAAGTAAAAGGAAAACCTGTAGAAAGAACAGAATGGGCAAAACAGCAAGTAAAATATGCAGGATCTGCTAGTCAACATCTAGGATTAAGAGGGCATGCAACATTTAGTGGGGCATTGCTCTGGCAGACAATGTATCCTTGGCCACAAAGACCCAATGGACTGGTAGAAAGAGGATTCAAAGAGTTGGCAGATCGATGGTTACCCATCCTAAATCATTTTGATGAATGTGGAGTGGATGTTTGTTATGAAGTACATCCAGGCGAAGACTTGCATGATGGTATTAGTTATGAAATGTTCCTTAAAGAAGTAAACAACCATAGTCGAGCATGTCTCCTTTATGACCCTAGCCATTTTGTTCTGCAACAACTAGATTATCTAGCATATATCGATATCTATCACGATCGCATCAAAGCGTTCCATGTAAAAGATGCGGAATTTAACCCAACGGGGAAACAAGGCGTATACGGAGGATATCAAGGATGGGCAGATCGAGCTGGAAGATTTAGAAGTTTAGGTGACGGACAAGTAGATTTCGGAAGTATATTCACCAAACTATCCAAGCATGGGTTTGGTGGTTGGGCAGTGATGGAGTGGGAATGCTGCATCAAGTCTCCAGAGCAAGGAGCTAGAGAAGGAGCGCCGTTCATTCAAAGTCACATCATTGACATAACTGAAAAAGCATTTGACGATTTCGCAGGCACAGAAGTGGATAATGACTATTTGGACAAGTTGCTAGGATTGTAATCTATAATTTTAGCATATAAGTTTTTATCAGTCTCAGATACAAAACGAGAACCAATTTCGTCATTATACCATTAACTATATTGACTATAATACAGCATATGAATATACTTTTTGTAATTCTTTTTTCCAGCATGATGAATGTGGGGCCAATCATTGATGCACACGAGTTTCACTTGAGTAAGAGTACCATTAATTATAATACAAATGATCAGACACTTCAGATCACAATGAATATGTTTATCGATGACCTAGAACAGGCGCTACAGCCAACAGCGGGTAATACACTAAGACTTTGTACCCGTAAAGAAAAAGAAGATGCGGAAGACAGTATCCATACATATATACTTGAGCACTTCATAATAGAGATAAATGGTCAAATAATCACTCCGGAGTTTCTAGGTAAAGAACAATCGGATGATCTAGCGGCAGTTTGGTGTTATCTGGAAGTTGTAGATGTTCCTTTATTTTCCGAAATATCTGTCACCAATACTATCATGACAGAATTATACGATGATCAAAAAAACATGACGAATATTCAACTGGATAAACAACGAGTCGAGGATATATTATTTACTCCAGAGAAGACTTCCGAAAAGATAGAAATGTATGACTAATGTGCTCAAAAAGATATTTACATTTCCGATTAAGCTATATCAATGGTTTATTTCTCCGATTCTTGGACCGACATGTAGATATAGTCCATCTTGCTCTCATTATATGTTACAGGCTATCGATGAATGGGGAATTTTTAGAGGAACATGGATCGGTCTGAAGCGTATTGGAAGATGTCACCCGTGGGGTGGACATGGGGATGATCCAGTGCCGAAGAAGAAATAGTGTTATTGGTTCTCTTGAGTATGAAAGGTATTCGAATGTTTAAGCTAAATTCAAATGTATAAATACAATTCGAATCCTTACCTTTACACTACCTAATCAAATAATAACAAGAGGTCAAAGCCTCATTTAAAATTGTATCTATGAAAAAAGTATATATAGTATCTGCAGTTCGTACCCCTATGGGTAGTTTCGGTGGATCATTGTCTTCACTTACGGCCCCTCAATTGGGCAGTATTGCTATCAAAGGAGCCTTAGAAAAGGCAAAGGTAGATTCTGCAAATATCGACGAAGTATACTTCGGAAACGTATGCCAAGCAAATGTAGGGCAAGCACCCGCTAGACAAGCAGCACTTGGGGCAGGGATTGGTAATAATGTACCTTGTACTACAGTAAATAAAGTTTGTTCTTCGGGTATGAAGTCAGTGATGTTTGCAGCACAATCTGTCATGCTTGGGCATGCGGAAATCTTGGTAGCGGGTGGCATGGAGAGTATGTCTAATATTCCTTATTATATGCCAAAAGCAAGATGGGGTTATAAGTTTGGTGGTGGAGAGCTAGTAGATGGATTACAAAAAGATGGTCTTGTAGATGCCTACAATCATTTAGCAATGGGAACATCTGCAGATGCTACCGCTGTAAAATATGATATAACTAGAGAACAGCAAGATGAGTTCGCCATACAGTCTTATACAAGATCTGCAGCCGCAACAGAAGCGGGAAGATTCAAAGATGAGATCATACCAGTAAATGTGCCACAAAGAAGAGGAGATGATCTTATCATAGCTGAAGATGAAGAGTACAAAAAAGTAAGATTTGATAAAATACCTTCGCTAAGAGCTGCTTTTAGTAAAGACGGAACCGCTACTGCGGCGAATTCTTCAACTATCAATGATGGAGCTTCTGCAATTATAGTAGCAAGTGAAGATGCTGTACAGAAATTTGGATTGACTCCGATAGCTGAGATATTAGCATTTGCTGATGCAGCACATGAGCCAGAATGGTTTACAACGGCTCCTACATTAGCAGCTCCAAAAGCACTTAAAAGAGCAGGCCTTACAAAAGACGATGTAGACTTCTTCGAGGTGAATGAAGCATTTTCTGTTGTAACATTAGCATTTAATAAGGAGCTAGGAATATCAGAAGACAAAGTAAATGTAAATGGAGGGGCAGTTTCGCTTGGTCACCCGCTTGGCGCATCAGGCGCTAGGATATTGACGACACTTAATCATGTACTTCACCAAAATGATGGAGAAATTGGTTGTGCTACACTCTGTAATGGAGGAGGAGGTGCGAGTGCGATTGTTATCAAAAAAGTATAAAACTAAAAGCCAAATAATGGTTAAGTAATATAAATGAGCCGGAAATCGCGATAGTGGTTTCTGGCTTTTGACATTATTAAGTAAACAAAGTTCATTTTTTATGAAAATCTGCAAACTCCTTTTTTTATTCTCTTTTATTCTCATAGTATCTTGTAATTCTTCTCCAAAACTTGAAAAAATGAGTGTGAAGGAGTATGTGAAACGTGCAGTAAAAAACGACTTCCCATCTCCAGATTCTATTATCATAAAAGATATTATGGGTAATATTATGACCAAAGATGAAATGATAACCGCGTATGAACAAGGAGGCTTAACTACAGATTTTTACAAGAATAAAAAAGGGGATATAGTGGAAGTGGTCGTAAGAAAAAGTACACCCGGAGACCAAGAAATTGAAGCACAGATCAATAAAAAACTTAATGCAGGCCCCCCAGTTACAGTGACTCAAATAGATTGTGATAATGTCAAACCTCTACTAGATGAAGCATATAGAAGAGACCAAGAAATACGAAAAGAAGGTGTCGTCTATGATGCTATGGTCAATCACAAAAACCTTGAATTGGTCATCAGTGTCGATCAAGTATGTGGATTACCAAAAGGAGTGGAAAACGAAAAACAGATAAATATCATATGGTTGATTATCCAACACAATGGAGCAGAATACAGAAAAAGATACATTGATTATTTTATAGAGGCTAATGAAGAGGGTGCTATCGATGCTGGGTCTATTGCTTTGATGCAGGATAGAATATTGATGGATGACGGAAAACCACAGATATATGGGAGCCAAGTTCTTAATGGTGAACTCTATAACCTTAGGTCAGCCTCTACAGTGGATAAAAGAAGAGCATCAGTTGGTCTAGGGCCCTTGAAAGAGTATCTCGAGAAGCTTGGAGTGTCATTTGATGTTGTGCAAGAATAGATAAATCAAAATTTTAGAAATAGAGACTAAACAAAAAGCTAATTTTACACTATGCTGAAAAGATTAGAAATACATAATTACGCCATCATCGAATCTTTAGAACTGGACCTTACAAAAGGGTTATCGATAGTTACTGGAGAAACAGGAGCAGGTAAATCAATATTATTAGGGGCTCTTGGTCTTATAATGGGTAAAAGAGCGGATACAAAAGTACTGTATGAAGCAGATAAGAAGTGTGTAGTAGAGGCTGTCTTTGATGTGTCGGATTATAATATACAGTCCATCTTCGAAGCAGAAGGCATAGATTATGAGCAGGAAACAATCATTCGCAGGTTGATCTCTCCTAACGGAAAAAGCCGTGCATTTATCAATGACGAACCGACAACTCTTTCTGTATTAAAGGCAATAACGGACAATCTGGTAGACCTACATCAACAATTTGACGCGTTGGATCTACATAGTGTATCTTTTCAGACGAAGACAATAGATGCATTGGCAGGAGTAATTGATAAAGTAGGCGATTATCAGGCAGATTATGTAGAATATGCAAAGTCAAAAAGAACACTGGCTTCCGTAGAAGAAAAGCACAGAAACGCCAACCAAGAAATGGATTTTCTCAACTTCCAGATGAAAGAATTCAATGATGCTGAGTTAATGGATGGAGAACAGGAGGAAAAAGAAAAAACACTCGATAAACTTACCAATGCAGAAGATATCCAAAGGGTAGGAAATATGATCCTTCACCAATTGGACGAAGACGATTCAAGTACTGTAGATACTTTACAAACCCTGCTCAACGAATTATCAAGTGTAATGGATGCGGATGAGAAGTTGGCCGAACTATACGAGCGACTTACCAACATCCAAGAAGAAATGAGAGACATCGCCAAAGAGGCTGGTCACATCGCTGAAATAACAGAGTATGATGAAAACAAAATCGAAGAACTTAATGCACGGTTGAGCCTTATATATAGATTACAAAAGAAGCACAATGTTGATAATCTGGAAGATCTACTTAAAATTCAGGATGATATATCAACGCAATTATCAGGATTCGGAGATATAACCCAAGACATAGAAAGCTTACAAAAACGCATCGCAAAATTAGAAGCATCATTGGTTAAAAAAGCGGAAGTAATTTCTAAAAGTCGGAAAAAGACAGCTCCAGAATTCGAAAAAAGTATTCATAAAATGTTGATTCCGCTCTCTATGGAGAATGCATATATCAAAGTGGACATCGCACCATTAGATAAGCCAGGACCATCAGGAATGGATCAGATTACCTTCCTTTTTGCACCTAACAAAGGAAGTGACTTCAAGTCTTTAAAGGACATCGCATCTGGTGGTGAAATATCAAGGTTGACACTTTGTATTAAGTCATTAGTGGCAGACGCGATGACACTTCCGACATTGATTTTTGATGAGATAGATACAGGCGTTTCTGGTGAAGTAGCATCTAGAATGGGAGAAATCTTGGCAGGATTAGCGGATAAACATCAAGTCATTTCTATTACTCACTCTCCACAAATCGCCGCCAAGGCAGATCGTCACTTCTTCGTACATAAAAATGATCGTGAAGATCGTACAGTCACGGCTATCAAGGAACTGGATAAAGAAGGTAGAATTACGGAAATAGCTAAAATGTTGAGTGGGAATCCACCATCTGTAGCTGCGATCGAGAATGCAAAGGAGCTGATGAAGTAATTTGAAGGTTTTCCTTTAACTAAAGGCTTTTTATGCCTAGAGAATAATATTGGACGAACTTTTGTTAGTTGTTCTATACACTTCTTTGTGGAAAGGACATGATTACTCCTCTTCTTCTGCAGATTTAGGAATTGCAGCCAACACCTTCGTTTCCTCGACTATATTCTCTTCGCCAATAGAATTTTCTGGTATTGCTATATCTTTGGTTTTAGGTAGATCCTCAATAGATTTCAGGCCAAAGTAGTCCATGAATTTTGTAGAGGTGGCATATATTAAGGGTCTTCCTGGTCCATCACTTCTTCCTTCTATTTCTATAAGTTCTTTTTCGAGGAGCTTTTGGATACTATAATCACAGCTTACACCTCTTATTTGCTCCAACTCACTTTTTATGACAGGTTGTTTGTAAGCAATGATAGATAGAGTTTCTAGAGCGGACTTAGACAATTTTTTCTTTGTTGACTGCTTTAGATATGTTGCTACAGTGTTGTAATAAGCACCTTTGGTCATAAACCTGTAGCCATTGGATATTTCTACTATTTCAATAGCGAATTTATCACTTTGATACTTTTCTTTTAGCTGATCAATAGCAAGGAGGAGTTCTTCCTTTTTCAGGGTGGTCGCGAATTGTTCTTCTAAACAAATTTTGATCTCTTTGAGAGTCATCGATTGTTCAGAGATAAAAACAAGTGCTTCTATATGGTGGGTTAATTTATCCAAAGCTTGTCAATTACATAAGGTTCTAAATCTCCAAAAATACAAAAAGCCCTAGCAAGAGCTAAAGCTTAGTGTATTTGTATTTATTTTCACGTGGTTCACAGCTTTCTATCCTGGAACACCATTTTGGTTTTTGTAGTAAATCCAAATCAACATGATTATAAACAGTGCTAAAAAGAGAGCTCCCTTTCCTACACATCCTCCTTTTTTTCCGTAGTTATGATTATCTGCCATTTTATGATCTATTTTGTCAATGTACCACAAAGAAAATGCATTTAATCTTAATTGTGGGTGTTATGGCCTAAAAAAATGGTTTGGTTGTATATTTTTTCAGGTATAAAGTAAAAGACAGTAGTATTTACTTATCTATAGAAATCCAAATAGACCTCTTGGACTCGTTACCTTCATTATCTTTTACCTTCATTGTTATATCGAAGTTTTGGTTGGTAGCTGTTGAAACATCAAATTCATATGAGACATGATGAAAAGCTCGGTGAATACTCTGTTTATCATTAAAATACTCAAAGCCAGATTCTGATGTAAGCGTTATCTCATAAGAATCGATTTCTTTATCATCCCAAATATCAACATCAACAAGCATCGCTTCTCCTAATGACAAATTATGAGAATGCAAAGGTGATAAGAACTCAATCTCAGGTTGATTAAGTTTCTGTTTTTGACACGAAAATAAAAAAATCAAGCACCCAATAAATAAGATGCCCGACTTGAGGTAATTCCTCCTCATTGTAAAACAATTGTAAAGGTATAAAAGAATGTTTTCAGAAAAAGAGAGGGTATAAATAACCGAATTTAATCCTTCTTCTTTATCATGGCGCAAAGTAGCATGACCTCTCTAAGGGAATACCATTAATATAGTGGAATAACTGCCTGATACTATCAATTGATCACTTAGAAAAGCAAGGAACTTTACACAAAGAAAAACTTATGGATTATTAGGGACAAATCTCAACCAGAGTGTAAATCAGCAGTCAATTAAAATGCTAAATAGAAAGATGACAGAATTGAGAGGGTTAGCACTTTAATTCATCTTGAGTACTCTCTTGACTACGTGCTGGTCTTTCGATTCTATTTTGAGAATATATATACCATTTTTTAAAAAGGACATATCTAATATGGAACGTTCCTGTGGACTAACATAATGACGAATTTGAGATCCATTTATATCAAAGAGTGAAAACCGAAACGCTTCGGCGGATTCTATATTTAGAATTCTGTTTGTAGGGTTAGGATATATCTTACCGTTCCATATTTTATTGAAATCATTTATACCAACAGAGCACCCTTCGTCTTTGAAAGAAACAGAGACAAAGGTCGTGACAGAGCACCCCTGCTCACCAGTGCTTACGAAAGAATACACTCCTTCATCAAATATTATGGCTCCGTAAAGCGTATCTTCTGGACAGATCAAGGTGTCGAATTCTAAGATTACACTGTCAATCACATTGAGATTCAGGATTCTAAGTTCAGTGCATCCTTCCTGGGAAAAAGTAGTATCTACATATTGACCCTGTTCTGTATAACCCAAGAAAGTCAACCCATCACAGATAGTTACATCGATAGTGTCTTTATCAATAAGTATAACTTCTAAATCTAGGCTAACAATAGAATCACAACCAAGTGCACTTACTAAAGTATCTTGATATATTCCCATTTCAACATAACCCTCGTATTCTTCACCTTCACAGATAGTAACTGATAGGTTGATGTTTGTTATTGGAATAATTGTTAGATCTAAAAACAAGATAGAATCACAACCATTAGTGGCTATCAAAGTATCTGTGAAATTTCCATTTGTGGTATATCCCATATAGTCTGCGCCATCACAAATATCAACAGCTATGGTGTCACTTATCAATGACGGCACATAAATGGAAGAAAAAATTATGGAGTCACACCCAGCTATAGATTGAAAAGTATCCAAAAAGGTTGATGTTTCATCTATCCCATTATACGAATCACCAAAACAGAGATCAATAGCGAGCGAGTCATAAAACGTAGGAAGTATAGTTAAGTCTAAAAAAACAATAGAATCACACATCTCCCCTATTGCAAAAGTGTCAGCATATATTCCTGTCTCGCCATATCCCAAAATAGAATCTCCTTCACAGATTTCCGCAATGATAGAAGTATCCTTTGATATACAACCAGGATCACATTTTATGATTGTTACAAATAAATTTGTATTTGGTTGAAGACACCCATCTTGGTCAGATAAAGTGATGTCAATAAAGCCACTATTTAAGCCAATAAGGTAACCTTCATTTATAACCGCAAGTGAGGGGTTAGATAAAGTGATTAAATATTCGCTGTATGCTGAGACATCTAAAGTGTCTCCAATACAGATTTGTGCATTTAGCAGATCAAAAGCGCCTATTGGGTTTACATTGACAGGAATATTTGCTATTTGCTCACATCCTCCAACATCTGTGACTGACACAGAATAATTAGTGGTAACTTCTGGACAAACAATGATATCTATAGTTGTAGAATCATTTTCCCACAAGTATGTAAATGTACCATTTTGTGGTTGGATACCGATAGTCGTACAATCTTGAGAACAAAGAGTATCAGGCTCCCCATCGATAATAGGTATAAAAGGCGGAATTAATATTATATCGAATGTTGTGAAGTGAGAACAAACAACATCGTCAATAGTAGAAACAACAGTAAGGGTGTAGGAACCAGAACCTACTAATATTGATTCTGTGTCATTGTAGAACGTTCCATTTTTCTCCCAGATATATGTGTTTGTAGCGTTTGAATTCCATATAGAGTTACTAGAACCCAGTTCAACTAAATCGTTTGTACAGCCCACCTCTGAAGGCCCATCAACTATGGCAAGAGGAGTAATATTTAAGATACTAAAAGAGATTATGCTATCACAGCCATTTTCAGAGCTTTCTAATGTGACCATATATGAACCAGTTTCAGTATATGCAGCTCCATCGATTACAAACGGTTCATTGTCACAGACTAAAATCTCACCTAGTGAAGTATCAGAATTAGCAATAAAAGATACAGCTGTAAAAGTAAAAGAAGGACATCCCATTTCATCTGTTGATTCTTCTGCTCCGAGGCCATCTGTTTCGAAAGTAGTTCCACCTATCGAAGTAGACTCTCCTTCACACAATGTAAGGTCTGAAGTTGATATTGATGAAGTGCCTTCGGGTCCAGAATAAGAACAGCATTGATTATTACTAGAAGGCACCATAGCAGTATAACCTCTGTTTGTTGTGTTGCTTCCTCCTAAACAATTATTGATGATGTCGTATGAACCAGAGAGTATTAGAGACCCATCAAAGTATACTTTATAGTTAGTAGTAAGTGGTTCCCAAATAAAATCTAAATCATGAAATAGACCATCTCTCAGGTCTCCATTATTTACTTCGACCGGTCCAGCTATTATATTAAGCCCGACAGCACCATTGACGCTAATTCTACAGAAATTATTGGTTCCGACATCTTCGAGATTCAATTCTATGATAAATGATTCTAACAGGTTTGTGGTGAATATATCTTCGAAATTCCCAGCATCAAAACAGCTTGTAGGTGCATAATTTGAATATACCATTGTCATTCCTTGATCATTTTTGGTGTTACTAAATGGCTCTCCAAAAAGCACTTCCGCTCTATGGTTTAAGGATTGATTGAAATCAACCATTTCTGGCAACCAAGCCAAAGCACTTCCACCACCTTCGGCTTGAAAGGTAAAACAAGCATCAGGCAACCCATTATTATCAGCGGCACAGTAATAGTCTATGCTAGGTAATATTTCATAATCAGGTAAAACGCTATTCAAATACAAATCAAAAGTAGAAAGACCGGTATCCGACCAAATCTTTAGATAATATGTCTCATCTTGTTCCAGTCCTGATATTTCTATTTGAGGCAAATCATTGGTGCAGGTGCCTCCCGTATAACAAAGTATTTGTTCTGGGTTAATACAATCGCTGTTATACAATGCGATATTGGCTTGTTCAGCTGTGGAAGAATTCATTAGTATAAACAACGAGGAGTTACTGGTCACAGAAAACTGTAACCAAAAGTCTGGACTACTGTCATTTATACAGATAGAAGAAGGGACGCCAGAGGAGGAAGAACCTGAGGCATCATAGCTAACATATGTAGATTGTAGGGTGGCTACAGTTGCAATGCAAGGATTGTCTCCTGAAAATAAGTATGTGGATTGCAAAAGGACGAAAATGAAAAGAAGTCGTAGTTTCATATTGTTAATTTATGATCAATAATCAAACAATAGACAGCAGTTTTTTGCTACCCAAAATCACTCCAACACTATTCCCTACATATATAATTATTGCATAGCTAAAATACAAAAAATTGTTAATCAGTGCAAACCGTACTATTTACGCCTCTTTTTCATGAAATCACATTTCAATATAACACAAAAAATGGGACTTCGTCAATCGACAAAACCCCATTTTTAAAAGCACAATAAACAATAAATAAGTCTATTTATCTTCTACTTCTTTCAAGCTTTCTTTTACTTCAGTTTCAATACTTGCTTTTGCATTATTGAACTCTCTTATTCCTTTTCCTAGCCCTTTCATAAGCTCAGGTAGTTTCTTACCACCAAACAATAAAAGAACAATAAAAGCAATTACTAACATTTCCGTCATTCCTGGCATACCAAAAAGCATATTTATATATAACATCATTATTATAATTTTATAGTGCAAAAATACATCAAAAAATCAACTCCTTGATGTCTTTGTTTGTCAAATTTCGATGTATGAACAGTATTGTTCTATCAAAACTTATTTTTTTAGGCCTATTTCTCTTAATCTTTCGTCAAGATAATCGCCCGCTGTTGTAGGCTCATAAGCCAATGGTCTTTCTTCAGTTACACACGATTCTAGACAATTTAAAGAAACAGAACCCTTCGGATGTAAGAAAAACGGGATTGAAAGTCTAGGCACATGCCACTGCTCTTTTGGTGGATTTACTACTCGGTGCGTCGTTGATTTCAAGTAGTTATTTGTCAGTCGTTGTAACATGTCACCTACATTGATTACTATTTCATTTTCTTCAGGAGTAATATCGAGCCACTCATTATCAGTATTGAGCAATTGTAATCCACCTGCAGATGCTCCTACTAGAAGCGTGATAAGATTGATGTCCTCATGCTGCTCTGCACGGATGGCACTTCTAGGTTCCTCGGTAATTGGTGGATAGTGGATTGATCTCAAGATGCTGTTTCCATCATGAATTCTAGCCGTAAAATAGTCTTCTGGAAGATCCAAGTGTAATGCAATTGCTCTCAACAAGTGACCACCAGCCTCTTCGAACCCTTTGTACAGATCCTTTCCTTTATCGTAAAACGCAGGGGTTTCTTCTGTATATACATTATCGGGATATTCGTGTTTGAGGGGATGATCGGGTGAAACCCATTGTCCTATTTGAAAAAATTCTTTTAAATCTGCTACTTGACTCTGTTTAGCATGTTCTGTACCAAAAGATGTATACCCTCTCTGGCCAGCCAAACCATCGAGTTTGTATTTACGCTTCAACGAAACCGGTTGACTAAAGAATGTCTTAGATTCGTTGTAGAATCCATCTACTAGGTCTTTTGGAATGCCATGATTTATGACTCCAACGAAGCCTACTTCATGGAACGCTTTTCCTAATTTGTCCACAAATGCAGTACGTTCTTCTGCACTTCCATTAACAAACTTAGATAAGTCAACGGTAGGTATTGTTCTATTTGACATGTATATTTTGTTTTATCCAAGCCCTTGGAGCTTGTATTCAGTTCAAAATTATAATATTTAAAGTACAAATTTTGTTCCATTTTTGCTCTAGATTTTTGAGGACGACATTCCTACAACTCGAATATCTGCAACTTTATGGAGCAACAGGCGTTCTGATTGCTTCTAAATTTCTTTAATGGCATTCATAAAACAACTCAAAAAGCGACAGTTAATTCTTTTTACTTTGGCTCTGGTCAACTTTATTCACATAGTGGATTCTATGCTGATAATGCCGCTGGGTGATATATTCATCAAAGAATTTCAGATAAGTTCTGGTGAATATAGTCTCTTAGTATCTTCATACGCTTTGTCTGCTTTTTTCTCAAGTTTGATTGGTGTTTTTTACTTAGACCGGTTTGATAGGAAGACCGCTCTATTGTTTATATATACAGGTTTTGGTTTAGGCACAATAGCTTGTGCATTTACGGATAGCTATGTTCAGCTGGTATCCTTGAGAGTATTTACGGGCTTTTTTGGTGGCATGATAGGAGCCATGGTTCTTTCTATAGTAAGCGATCTGTACAAATTCAAAGAACGGGGGACCGCCATGGGCATTTTATTTGCTGCATTTTCAGCGGCGTCAGCATTGGGAGTACCAATAGGCATATACTTAGCGGCAAAAAGTAGCTGGCATCTTCCTTTTATAGTTATAGGTGCGGCAGCACTTTTAATTGTTGGCTTTATTGCAATTACTTTTCCTAATATGACTTCTCACCTAAGCGAACAAGATGAGAAAATTAATTTCAAAAAAACGGTTAAAGCGATCACTACAGACGCTAATCAATTAAATGCTTTGTTAGCTGGATTTGTGTTGGTATTAGCTCATTTTATGATAATACCATTTATATCTCCATACCTTATAGCTAATGTTGGACTCACTCAAGAAGAGATTGCCCTTCAGTTCTTTTGTGGTGGTGTGGCTACCGTTGTATCAGCACCGATGATTGGAAAGATGACAGATAAATATGGGGTAATGAAAGTCTTCTCGACTGTGATGTTTTTATCATTTATACCTACGCTATTGATTACGAATTTGAAGGTTGTACCGATTTGGGTAGCTATTAGTTTTACCACTATGTTTTTTGTGTTTGCAAGTGGAAGGATGATATCTCCAAACACGATAATTACAGCAGCTGCTAGTCAAGCCAATCGAGGAAGTTTCATGAGCATCAAATCAGCCTTACAGCAACTTGCCATAGGACTGTCTTCTTTGATTGCGGGACAAGTAATTTTTATAGGAGAGGACGAGACGTTCTACAATTACCACTGGGTAGGAATAATATCCATCCTCTTTGGAGCGGCTTCAATTTTCTTAGTTAGAAAAATAAAAGTAGCTAAAGGAAATTAATAATTAGGAAGGTTGCATTAATAAAGTACGTTTTTATGTGCTGTTATTTTATTTATTCTCCAAGGCAAAAAACGTAGGCGATGCATCGCATCGGCGAGGCTTTTTAACGAAGAAGAAGGGGAAAACATCAAGCAGAACAAGCAGAAGAATGTAACATTATTAATGTTTTATTCCTTACCTAGAACTCTTCGTGATGAAAGTTGGAACACTTGTTTCCGGAAGTAAGAGCACGCCATCAAACCTTTTTGAGGGAATGAACGAAACTTTTCCTCCGGCCTCTGGTTCGTATCCATTTATTTGATTGTGATACCACTCTGTGCGATCTGCTTGATAGGTTGGGAGATTTACAAAAATGCCGTTCTGATTTTTGTCAAATAATGTTTTTTCAATAAAACCGTCTTCATTTATATCAAACGGCTGATTGGTTTTTTTCCAGTGAGCGAAGATGTTCCCTTTTTTGCAATACATACCCATTGCATAATAGTCATCACCAAACTCTTCAGATAGAAAATGACCCATCCATTTAATGTTGTCTCCTTCGCCGGATGATCGTTCGATATGTCCATTGTGACCCCACAGAATTATTTTCTTTTCTGGGTACTCTGTTTTTATTTGTTTGATAACATTTTGCGCCATCAAACTATCTCTGAGTGATAATCCAACGGTATATGCATCACCTAACTCGAAATCTGAAGATTGACGGAGATAATCCAGAGCATGAAGTTCTATATTTAGTTCTTTTTGTGTAGCGATCTCCTTTTCTATTATTTCTTCCATATTGTCATCGAGGACAGATATAGCTAGATCAATACCAGCGAATAATTTATTTTTGTGATATTGGAATGCTTCAAGACTATCTCCTACTTGATACATAGTACGAAAAGACTTTAGACCAGATTGAATACTATCTTGGATAATCTTAATTTCTACGAGACTAATAATTTGTGTCAACTTGAACAAAAAGGCGTTTCCAGATATCTGAGTATCATAGCCTGAGAAGACTAATTTATTATCTGTTTCACTTTTATCCTTTATGAATTTAAAAAGTGGATTAAATTCTTCACTTCTAGAATATTTAAAAAGACTGTTAGCTTTTGTTTCAACACCTTCATCTGAATATTCCATATTTTCCCAAGACACCTTTGCATCTCCATAACCAGCTTCCATAATTAACACATCATAGTCAAGTTCATCATGTAGGTATTGCACCATCTTTCCCTTGAGTAGCTGTAAATCACCAAAACCATGAGAGGATTCTCCTAACGCTACGATCTTTTTGCCTTTCAAAGCTTCTTTAAGAAAAGAAAAATCTGGATTCTTAGCATTGTATGGATTCTCTTTATATTGATTGGATGTGTTACAAGAGATCACCAACACACATAATACCATTAATAAAAGGCTATTGAAAACTCTCATTCCTGTTTAATTTTGAAAATTGAAAATAGAATCGATTACAGTCTTAGCAGAAATAAAAATAACATCTCTACCTACAGAGGTTACAGGACTATCATCCTCTAATTCTAGTGTGTCTTCTACAAAAGCCAATAAATCCTCTTGCTCGTAAGCCTCAAAAAAATGTGTAATCTTCTCTCTAAATGAACCCTTTGGTTGTTGCTGCAGGATTTCCCAGTTAGACTCTTCATTATTGCCTAAATCTACATCTGATAGTTCACCGACAGAAATACCATGCCGCCTTGAAGATGTAATTATTATTAAGATGATATACCACAATACATCTTTTTCTTCTTCAGTCAGAACATCATTACTTTCTTGAGCTAGAAAAGCCAGAAGCGGAGGCTGCTGGTCCATTAAATCAGAAAGAGATTTCTCGTATTCTTCTCTATCGTTTACATAGGATTCTAAAACTTCTTCTATTGTTGCTTCTGTTACCATCTATTTTTTAAATCAAGTGCAAAAATATAAAATAGCGGGGATTCCTAGCTTATTTTTAGAAATGATGTGGTTCAAACGACGAATTATTATTGAACTATTCTACATTCAATCATAAATTGAGGTTGATGTATCGTTAAAAAATTTATTATTCTAAAAAAAAATAAACATACTATTGCCAATTACCCCCACCTTCACTCCTTATTAATCATATCTTTCTTACATTTGCAGGCTAACTTTTTAATGTATGTATTAGTCAAAGGCCACCAAGTGAAAGTTCTGTAAAAAGAGGATTGCTTAAAATGTAAAACTACTACCTACAGAAGCTTTTTAATGTACGTATTAGTCAAAGACCATCAAGTGAAAGTTCTGTAAAAAGACGATTACTTACAATGGAAACAACTACTTACAGAAACTTTTTAATGTACGTATTAGTCAAAGGCCACCAAGTGAAAGTTCTGTAAAAAGAGGATTGCTTACAATGGAAACTAATACCTACAGAAACTTTATAAGTGTAAAAATTATGATGAAAATCACTCTACCAGATGGCTCAGTAAGAGAGTACCAAAAAGGTACTTCGGCAATGGATGTAGCTTTGTCGATAAGCGAAGGATTAGCTAGAAACGTATTGTCTGCCACCATAAATGGCGAAGTATGGGATGCGAAACGACCTATAAATGAAGATGCCACCTTAACTTTACATACATGGAGAGACTCGGAAGGCCAAACGACATTTTGGCATTCGTCAGCACATTTAATGGCAGAAGCCTTAGAAGCACTTTACCCTGGCATTAAGCTTGGAATTGGTCCCGCAATAGATAAAGGATTTTATTACGATGTAGATGCTGGAGACTATACGTTTACTCCTGCAGACCTTCCTAAGATCGAGGAAAAGATGAAAGAACTCGCCCGAACTAAATCGGAATACATTCGAAAGGATGTATCTAAAGCGGATGCTATCAAATACTTCACAGAAAAAGGAGATGAGTACAAGCTAGAATTAATCGATGGCCTAGATGATGGAACTATCACATTCTATACTCAAGGAAATTTTACAGATCTATGTAGAGGACCCCATATTCCAAATACTGCACCTATCAAAGCCGTAAAGCTTATGAGCCTTGCAGGTGCATACTGGAGAGGAGATGAGACAAGACAACAAATGACTAGAATCTATGGCATTACTTTTCCAAAGGCGAAAGAACTTACCGAATATTTAGAATTACTAGAAGAGGCCAAGAAAAGAGACCATAGAAAACTAGGCGCAGAGCTTGAGTTATTTATGTTTTCTGAGAAAGTAGGGTCAGGGCTACCGATGTGGCTTCCAAAAGGGACCCAACTCAGAACTAGATTAGAAAATTTTCTAAAAGAAGAACAAGAAAAAAGAGGGTACCAGATGGTGATTACACCTCATATTGGGCATAAACACTTGTATGAGACATCTGGACACTATGAAAAATACGGAGAGGATAGTTTTCAACCCATAAAGACACCAAGAGAGGGAGAAGAATTTCTATTGAAACCAATGAACTGTCCACACCACTGTGAGATATTTGCTCATAGACCTCATTCTTACAAAGATCTACCCATTAGGCTTGCAGAATTCGGTACAGTATATAGATATGAGCAGAGTGGTGAGTTGCACGGATTGAGTAGAGTAAGAGGATTTACACAAGATGATGCACATATATTCTGTACGGAGGATCAGTTGAAGGCAGAATTTTTAAATGTGTTGGATCTTACGACAACGGTACTTGAGAAGATGGGTTTTGATGATTATACTGCTCAGATTTCATTAAGAGACCCTAATAACAGTGAGAAATATATCGGGACAGATGCAAATTGGGAAGCGGCACAATCTGCTATAATTGAAGCTACCGCAGAAGTGGACCTAGTGACAACACAAGTAGAGGGTGAAGCGGCATTCTATGGTCCGAAGTTGGACTTTATGATAAAAGATGCACTGGGAAGATCGTGGCAGTTGGGTACGATCCAAGTAGATTATAACCTTCCGGATAGATTCGAACTAGAATACACTGGGTCAGATAACGCACCCCACAGACCTGTAATGATCCATAGAGCTCCATTCGGATCTTTGGAAAGATTCATATCTATCTTAATCGAGCACACAGGTGGGAAATTTCCATTATGGTTGGCGCCAGATCAATTTGCAATCTTACCTATTGCAGATAGACTGAATGATTATGCAGAAGAAATAAAAGCTGAACTAGCAAAGTTCGACATCAGAGGAATAGTAGATGATAGAAGCGAAGGAATAGGAAGAAAGATTCGTGATACTGAATTGAAAAAGATTCCTTTTATGCTGATTATTGGAGACAATGAAAAAGAAGCCAATAATGTAAGCGTGCGTAAACAGGGAGAAGGAGATCTGGGGAGTATGACTATTGAAGAATTCGCTAATTATTTCAATGGATTATTGTAAAAAACAAGGTTTTTGGTATAGTCTTTGAATACATATAGCTAGAGAAGAAGTAAGTAGATTATAACATAGAATAATTGATTTAAATTTTCGATTATTGCAGTAGCCAAAAGTGCAACTACTTGACCACAAAGGACATAGAAATTTGATTTATTTATATATTAATGAAACTAATATATCTTTAAAACGTTATAGATATTGTTTGGATAAATAACAAAGTATACTAACTTTGTGGTGTCCCAAGGTAGAAGTATACATCCCGATACGTAATGTATTAAACCTTCCTTGTTACACGTTCCTACACATATTTACTTGATAATTAATTCTTTCCACTCTTGTTGGAAAGATCAAAATATAGTAAGGTAATCTTACAAAAGAAGTAGTTTTCTTATTTTGAGACCTTAGTCGAAAGAGCCTGAGTTTGACAGCAAACTCGGGCTTTTCGCATTTTAGCGTGGATTTTTGTAGAAAAACGCGCGACAAGGAATCTATAGTAGCAAGGCTTTTTCACAGAAAAAACATGCGGGATAAAGCGTGGCTTTTCGTAGAAAAACGCGTTCTAAGGCATCTACTATAGCAAGGCTTTTCGCAGAAAAACAAGTGGGATAGATTACGGACCTAGGATTGTCTTAGTCCTCGACCAAACATCAAATTAAGCATATCTAGCATATCAATAACTGATTATTTGTTGCCATAGATAGAGCTTCAAGGACACGGGACTTCAAAGTATACGATGCTAATGCGGCCAGCAATTCAGAAGACTTCTTTAAGGACGGGTATAGACTTTTTTCAATCTACATCACCCATTCTTTAACAGACAATGGACTTGAATTTACGAATAGACTATTGAAGTCGATAAAAGGAGAGCCATGTAAAAAGAAAAGTAAATTTGACCTTGTTTGTCAAGAAAATAATATTGATCACCGTTGTACAAAATCATTCACACCACAAACAAATGGAATGGTAGAAAAGGCAAATGACATTATCAAAAAAAGTACAATCAAAAAAACTACATATAGGTCTCTAGAAGAGATGGATCATGATTTAATTAATTTTCTCATACACTATAATCTTTGCAGAAGATATAGAAGAGAATTAAAGAAATGGTTCGAATTGGATCCAAATATTTTAAACAGAATCCTTTAGATTTTAAACAGAAAATTTTAAATTTGAAATGCAATTTTAAGGTAACTTGTACAATAACATTGTTTCTACTTGATGTTATTATAATTATCTTTCCCATATGAACGACCACATTTTCTTTTATATAGTAATTAGTATTTCTAGTTTAATATTTGGAATCACTTTATGGATAATTGATAAAAGAAAGAGTAAATAGCGAGCTCAAAGCCCTTTATAACCAATACAACACGATCAACCAATATGCTCCAAAACTTGAACATCTTATCTAATCTTAATACCTTGCCAACCTAATGCAGCAAGAACAAAATATAGAAAGAGAACTCGCAGAAAAATTTATCCTTTATACGGATAGAACTGTATTTCTGACAGGTAAAGCAGGAACAGGAAAAACTACATTGCTTCAGAGTATACTTGATAAGACCCATAAAAACACTGCAGTTGTTGCTCCCACGGGTGTAGCGGCGATCAATGCGGGTGGAATGACGATTCATTCAATGTTTCAGTTGCCGACCAAGTCATTCACACCTAATAACGAAATTGTAGACCAGGAGTTATTTGTGAATAGGTCGTCATTGGTAAACATCCAAAAAATAAGAAAAGAAAGAAAGCGATTATTCCAAGAATTAGAACTACTGATCATAGATGAGATCAGTATGGTTCGTGCAGACTTACTAGATGCGATAGATTATACCCTTAGAAGAATGCGCCGAAACCAAGAACCTTTTGGTGGAGTGCAATTATTGGTAATAGGTGATTTGTATCAATTGGCACCTGTTGTAAAAGACTATGTATGGCCAACGCTCAACAAGTATTATGAGACACCTTTTTTCTTTTCTAGCATTGCCTGGCAATATTCAAATGCACTTACATTCGAACTCAATAAAATATACAGACAGCAAGACGAAACCTTTATTCAGATCTTAAATAATATAAGAAATGGTGTGAAAAATGAAGGAGATATTACTCGTCTAAATGAAAATTTCAATCATAAATTTGAAGCGGCAGAGACAATTACACTTACGACTCACAATCGAAAAGCCGATGCGATTAATCAGACAGAACTGAGTCGACTAGACTCTCATAAATTTGAGCTAGAAGCAAAAGTAAAGGGCCAATTCAACGAATCATCTTATCCGACGAACGAAAAGATCATTTTGAAAAAAGGAGCACAGGTGATGTTTCTAAGGAATCATCAGGACGGAACCTATTTCAATGGAAAAATAGGTGTTGTACAAGGAAAGACTGATGAAGGTGTAAAAGTATTCTGTAAAGGAGACCATGAAACTATACTCGTAGAACCAATACAATGGAAAAACACGAGATATAAGCTCAATGAGGCAAGTGGAGAGATAGAACCTGAGGAAGTAGGGTCATTTGAGCAATATCCATTGAAATTAGCGTGGGCAGTAACAGTACACAAAAGTCAGGGCTTGACTTTTGATAAAGCAATAGTGGATCTTGAAGATACATTTGCCCCAGGACAATTATATGTTGCATTGAGTAGATGTCGGTCGCTAGAGGGATTGACATTATCATCGATGATAAAAGCTGCTAACATCATAGTAGATTCTAGGGTGAAAAACTATTATCACCTTTCCACTATACCAGAGAATGCTGAAGAACTGTTGGTAAAAGCTAAGAATGAATTTGAAGATAAGAAACTCCGACGTTCGTTTGACTTCAATAAGATAAACGATCACCTAGAGGCTTGGGAAGAAACGGTCAGAGCCAGTGAATTACCAGAGAAAACGACTGTAATAAAAACGATTAGAGCCTTAAAGAAGAAAGGCTTAGAGATGCAGAAAATTGCATATAGCTTCGAAAAACAGCTACATAGTTTTATGGCATCAGAAGATGACAGTAAAGATCAAATTATCAACAGGTGTCAAAAAGGAATTCAATATTTCACAAACGAGGTGCACACCCTTATGATTATTACCATGGAAGATCATAAAAGAGCATACAAAATCAAACCTCGCACAAGGAAGTATGTTAGAGAAGTAGAAGACTTGATTAGTCATTTGTGGAAATATATAGAATCTCTTTATTCATTGCAGTATAGAGATATTGAACTGCATCCAGAAGACCCTAAACACAGGAGAATTGTCATGTTTAACCCTGATAAGAAAAAAGAAAAGCCCAAAAGGGAAAAAGGGGAAACACAAAAAATCACCTTGGAAATGTGGGAAGAAGGTAAGACGCTTGATGAAATCTGTAAGTTAAGAAGTCTCAAACTAGGGACAATACAAACACATATGAGTAAGTGGATCAAGTTTGGGAAAGTTGATATTGCCAAATTCATGGATATGAAAAAGGTAGAATCTGTGTGGAAAACAATCCAAGATAATCCTGACAAGTCATCAGCTGATATCAGAGAGATATTTCCTGACTCTTTAGAATATTCGGAGTTAACCATGGTACGTAATTGGGCATTTGCTAAGGGCTACATCGAAGATAAAACTTAAAAAGAACAAGGCTTTTCTTAAAAACACCAGATACTGTAGGGCCAAAATTGTACGTTAGTATAATTTTAACCAGGGTAAGTCCACAATCACAGTCTGACTTTGTAGTTTTAGCCTCAGAAAAATCTTCTAACTATAGAAACGATACACATGAAATACTTACTTCTTCTTTTTATAGCTGTGACAATGGCTACCACGTCATTTTCTCAGAAAGAAATCACCACTGAAGACTTGTGGCAGAACTATACCTTTTTTGCAAAGTCTGTACCAGGGTTTAACTTCTTGAAAGATGGTAAACACTACACAAGACTACAAGAGAACACGATTAAAAAATACGACTTAACAACAGGAGAGTTTGTAAGTGATATATTGATTGGAGCGGACCTGAAAGACAAAGTGGGTTTTGGAGGAAATGTAGGATCATATACTTTTAGTGATGATGAGTCAAAAATCATGATCAAAAGTGAATCACAACAGATCTATAGAAGAAGCTCAAAAGCGAAATTTCATGTGTACGACACTAAGACGAAAGCATTAACTGCCGTTTGGGACAAAGAAGGGAAGATTGGTTATGCCACATTTGACCCGACAGCGGAGAAAGTAGCATTTACGTATAAAAATGATTTGTATTATAAAGACTTGAAATCGGGAAACATAACGCAAATCACTCAAGACGGAGAGCAAAACAAAATCATCAACGGGTCTACCGATTGGGTATATGAAGAAGAGTTTTCTTTTGCAAAGGCATTCTATTGGTCACCGGATGGAGCCAAAATCGCCTTTATAAGATTTAATGAGTCAGCTGTGAAGGAATTTACAATGACAAAATATAACAACGACTTGTATCCTGAATATGAAACATTCAAATATCCGAAAGTAGGAGAAAAGAACGCTGAAGTAAGTGCACACATCTACTGCCTCAAAAACAAAGAAATAAATAAGGTTGACGTTGGAGATGAAAATGACATCTATATCCCAAGAGTGAAGTGGACGAAGGATAAAAATAAATTAGTGGTTTTCAAAATGAATAGACATCAGAATGACTTGACGCTATTCCTTACGGATGCGAAAAAGAACAAAACGAAGGTGCTTCTAAATGAGAAAAATAAATATTATATAGATATCACTGATAACCCTGTCTCTTATACACATCTCCGAGCCCACGAGACAGGCAGAAATCTC
>OJIO01000290.1_pt1 | contig 36961 bp, 32 predicted proteins | sample 1595621 | NCBI WGS metagenome assembly OJIO01 (sample SAMN05416776, study PRJEB24817) | seawater metagenome | isolation source: Sea water | place: Canada:Atlantic | collected 2013-07 | reverse complement strand
CAGCGTCAGATGTGTATAAGAGACAGCTAATAACTTATTCACCATTGAAAATACTTTTTACATCTGTTGAATGTTATCCTGCAGCCAAAGTTGGAGGTTTAGCTGACGTTGTCGGAGCACTACCCAAATACCTTAATAAAAAAGGACATGAAGTAACGGTAATAATGCCTAAGTACGATCTTCCTTGGATCAATGATCAACAAGTCAAAGTTTTATCACAAGGGTCATTTTCAATATTAAATAAGAACTATAACTACGAAATCCAAGCTGTAGATACTACTGTTCTTGGATTTGATTTAATCTTAGTCGATATTCCAGAATTGTTTTATCGCCAAGGGGTGTACGCAGATCAAGCGAGCAACTACTTCAAAGATGAGCCAGAACGTTATACTTCTTTTGCACGGGTAGTTTTGGATTGGGTTACAAAGAAGGCTAACCGTCCAGATATTATTCATTGTCATGATCATCATACTTCTTTGATACCATTTATGATGACAAAATGCCACAAATATGAATCATTAGCTAATATACCTACTGTACTTACTATTCATAATGAGAAATATAGAGGTAGATTTTCTTGGCAAAAGGATTATCTAATTCCTACTTACTCTTCCTCTGACAGAGGATTGTTAGATTGGGACGGTATGATAGATCCATTGGCATGTGGGATCAAATGTTGCTGGCAAATGACCACTGTATCCCCTTCATACATGTCAGAGTTATTAGAATTTGAAGGAGATCTAAAACCATTATTCCAACAAGAAAAAGCCAAAGCAAGTGGACTAATAAATGGGATAGATAGCGATTATTGGAATCCTTCAACAGATACAATGATCGACACTAACCTGAGTGAAGACACCTCTGAATTTAAATCAAAAAACAAGAAAGTTCTATGTGACAAATTTGCACTAGACCCATCTCTTCCATTGATTTCATTCATAGGTAGATTAGCATACGAAAAGGGAGCAGATCTCATTCCAGATGCTTTAGAACAAATATTCTCTAAATCTAACAAAATTAATTTTATCATCTTAGGTACTGGCATGTCATCTCTTGAAGAAAGTCTAGTTGACCTAGGTATGAAATACAATAAGAATCTATCCATCAACATCATGTACAATGAAGCGATGGCACATCAAATATATGCAGGTTCTGACTTTCTATTAATGCCTTCAAGAGTAGAGCCTTGTGGACTTAATCAAATGTATGCCCTCCGCTATGGAACGATACCTCTAGTAAGGTCAACAGGGGGATTAATAGATACCGTAACAGACGTGAAATATAAAAATGGAAATGGAATAAGATTTGCCGAAGCTGACAGTCAATCTATTACGAAATCAATAAATAGAGCTGTCAACCTTTTCAATAATAAGGACAGACTGAAAAAGACTATCGAACATGCATTCGACTCTGATTTTAGCTGGGATGCATCCGCAGAGAATTATATTAATTTATATCAAGAACTGATCAAAAGATAAAATATGCAATCAACTAAAGACATCAATGATAAATGCGTCAGCATAATACTCGGCGGCGGAGTAGGTTCTAGACTATATCCGCTAACTAAAGAAAGATCCAAACCTGCTGTCCCAATAGGAGGTAAATATAGATTGATAGACATTCCAATTTCCAATTGTCTGAATTCGGGATTGAGGAGGATATATGTACTCACTCAGTATAACTCTGCTTCACTTAATAAGCATATTAAAAACACATTCAATTTTGATAGATTTTCTTCAGCATTTGTGGATGTTCTCGCGGCCGAGCAAACCAAAGGAAACTACAAATGGTTTCAAGGCACCGCTGATGCAGTTCGTCAATCGCTTCGTAATATTAAAAATGATGACGCAGAATATATCTTGATACTTTCTGGTGATCAGCTATATCATATGGACTTTGAGGAATTCATAGGTCGACATATTGCTTATAAAGCTGATGTTTCTATTGCTACTATTCCTTGCAATGCCAAACAAGCACCAGCTTTTGGAATAATGAAGGTAGCAGCTGATGGAAAGATCAATGATTTTATTGAAAAACCAGCAACTGAGTTACTCCCTAAATGGGAATCAGAAGTAGGTGATGAACTTAAAGGTCAAGGAAGAAACTATCTAGCATCGATGGGCATCTATATATTTTCAAGAAAGGTATTAGAGGATATGCTTGATAAATACGAAGATGCTATTGATTTTGGGAAAGAAATCATTCCAAATAGTCTTACTGATAATCTCAATGTCCAAGCCTACAAATACGATGGATATTGGGAAGATGTAGGAGATATAAAAGACTACTTTGATGCTAACCTTGAAATGGCTGGAGATGATCCAAGGTTTACATTATTTGATAAAAATAATACCGTATTAACTAGAGGTAGAATGTTACCCCCATCAAAATTTTTTGGGGTTCGTGTTACACGAAGCCTCATTGCTGAAGGATCTATTATATATGCTGATGAAATAACAAATTCAATTATAGGAATCAGATCGTGGATTGGAAAGGGTACCAAAATAGATAGTTGTTATGTTATTGGAAATGACTTATACCCAACCTTAGATAAGATTATGACAAAAGATATCAATAATCTTAAAGGGATTGGAGACAATTGTGTTATAAAAAATGCAATTATTGATAAGCATGTAAGTGTTGGGGATAATTGTCAAATAATAGGCGATGATAGCCTTGAGGATATGGAAACGGATGATTATGTCATCACAAAAGGATTGATTGTGATCAATAAAAATTCAGTAATACCTGCTGGAACTAAAATAGGATTAGCCATTTGAATAGGATAGAACCATACTCGCTGTTTACAGATTTTGACATTGCACTTTTCAAGTCAGGACATCATTACAAACTATATGAAAAACTCGGTGCCCACCCATTAGAACATAATGGTGTGGCCGGCGTATATTTTTCTGTTTATGCTCCTGCCGCTGGAAAGGTTGAGATCATTGGAGATTTTAATTATTGGTCAGGAAACGAATATCAACTGCATGTTAGATTTGATGAGTCTGGTATCTGGGAGGGATTTGCACCTAATGTAAAAGTTGGCAACCTGTACAAATTTAGGATAACCAATGCTGATTCTTTTGAGATTACTGAGAAAGCAGATCCGTACGCATTTTATTGTGAGATGCCTCCGCGTACAGCATCAATTGTCTGGGACTATCAGCATGATGTAGATCTTAAGACTGCAAAAATTAAAAATTCTCATCAAGATCCTATGTCGATCTATGAGATACACTTACCCTCGTGGAAGAGACCGTGGGATCATCGAGAGTATCTTAGTTACAAGGAACTAGGTGAGCAACTCATACCCTATATAACAGACCTAGGGTTTACCCATATTGAACTCATGCCTATAATGGAGTACCCATATGATCCTTCTTGGGGCTATCAAGTAACAGGTTATTTTGCACCTACGAGTCGCTTGGGTACACCGGCAGACTTCATAGCTTTTGTTCAAGAATTGAGAACTTCTGGTATCGGGGTCATTCTTGATTGGGTCCCATCTCACTTTCCAGAAGATGCACATGGATTAGGCAATTTTGATGGAAGTAATGTATACGAACATCCTGATGTCAAACGAGGATTTCATCCAGATTGGAAAAGTTTAATATTCAATTATGGACGTCCCGAGGTCAAGTCATTTTTAATTAGTAATGCACTGTTTTGGTTGGAAGTTTATGGCGCAGATGGATTGAGGGTGGATGCAGTAGCATCGATGTTATACCTTGACTATTCAAGAGAAGAAGGAGAATGGGAACCAAACGTACATGGTGGTAACGAAAACTTAGAAGCAATACAATTTCTGAGAGATCTCAACAAGGCAGTTTACGAGCACTTCCCTAACGCTCAAATGATAGCCGAAGAATCTACTTCATTCACTGGTGTAACCAAACCTGTGCACCATGATGGTTTAGGATTCGGATATAAATGGATGATGGGCTGGATGAATGACACACTAGCCTATTTCAAATTGGATCCTGTTCACAGAAAATTTCATCAAAATGATATAACGTTTAGTCTTGTATATGCTTTCACTGAGAATTTTGTTCTTCCTTTTTCTCATGATGAAGTAGTACATGGCAAGGGATCTATGCTAACCAGAATGCCCGGAGATGACTGGCAAATGTTTGCCAATCTCAGATTGTTATATACCTATATGTACATCCATCCTGGTGCAAAATTACTCTTCATGGGATCAGAATTTGGCCAACGAGCGGAATGGGATCACAGCAGTCAATTATCTTGGGAAGAACTTCAGTATGACGCACATAAAGGCATTTATAATACGGTAAAATCTTTAAACGGTATATATAAAGACCAATTGGCATTACATGAGAATAATTACAGCTTTGATAGTTTCGAATGGATTGATTATTCTGACACAGAAAACTCTATCCTGACTATAGTCCGAAAAGGCAAAAAACAAGCTGATGATCTATTGATAGTTCTGAACTTCACACCAACCTCTCATCAAGAATATAGAATCGGAGCACCTCAGAAAGGTGAGTGGGAAGAAATCTTTAATTCTGATGCTGAAACCCTTGGAGGAAGCAATTATTGTAAAATACACACTAAGTATACTGAAGAAATAGGTTGCCACGGTAAAAAATCATCGTTAATTGTCGAAATTCCACCTCTAGGTGCACGTATTTTCAAAAAGAAATAGCACTTTCGCTGCTTCAAATGATTAAGAGATTATGCATAATAATGGAGTTGTAGATAATTACCCATCTGAACTGGTAAATCACACAGTAGATAAAAACATATTTCACTTCTATAGTGAGAACCAGGTTGTTCTAAAAATCGAAGTAATCTCTGACTCTATTATCAGAGTACGATTAGGAACCGAAGGTACCCTTGAAGAAGATTTTTCCTATGCCATCGATAAAAACTATGTTGGGAGTTATCGTCATCTCGAATTGCATGAAACGGATTCGGAATTTATGATCGAAACCAAAACCGTCAAGTGCTATATCAATAAATCAAATCTCAAACTCACATTCAAGGATATAGATGAGCAAATCATCAATGAAGATGAGAAAGGATATCACTGGGAAGAATTTCAAGCCAGTGGTGGTAACATAGTCAAACAAAGTAAGCACGTATTCGATAAGGAAATGTACTTCGGGTTAGGCGATAAACCACACACTCTAAATATGAGAGGAAAGCGTCTCCAAATATGGGGAACTGATGAATATGGTTTCGAAAAAGATACTGATCCTATTTATAAAAACATCCCATTCTATATGGGCTTGCATCATGATATCGGTTACGGCATATTCTTCGACAATACCTTTATGTCTTTCTTCGATTTTGCCAGTGAAAGAAATAGCGCATGTAGTTTTTGGGCAGAAGGTGGAGAAATGAATTATTACTTCATTGCAGGTCCAGACCTAATAGATGTGGTTAAAAGATATACAATGTTGACGGGTACGCCCGACTTACCACCATTATGGTCGTTAGGATATCATCAGTGCAAATGGAGTTATTATCCAGAAGCAAATGTAAGGGAAGTCACAGATAAATTCAGAGAGTTAAGGTTACCGGCAGATGCAATATACTTTGACATTGATTATATGGATGGATTCCGTTGTTTCACTTGGGATAATGAGCGATTTCCAGATCCTAAAAAGCTAGTTAGTGACCTTAAGAAAAATGGATTCAAAACAATTGTAATTATAGATCCAGGTATCAAAATCGATCCGGAGTATTCTGTATACAAAGAAGCATTTGAAAAAGGATACTTCTGCAAGCGAGGAGATGGTCCATTGATGAAAGGTAAGGTATGGCCAGGAGATTGTTACTTTCCAGATTTCACAAATCCTGAAGTAAGAGAATGGTGGTCTGGTCTATTTGATGAGTTGATCGACGAAATCGGCGTTGCTGGAATATGGAATGATATGAATGAGCCTGCCGTATTCGAAACTCCAAATAAATCATTCCCTGATGATGTTCGTCATAATTATGATGGACATGAGTGTAGCCATAGAAAAGCACATAATGTCTATGGAATGCAAATGGCAAGAGCAACATTCCACGGTGTAAGAAAAAGTATTCATCCAGAACGCCCATTTGTAATCACTCGATCAGCATATAGTGGCGCTCAGAGATATTGTCTCGGTTGGACAGGTGATAACAAATCATCATGGGAGCATTTACTAGTGGCTAATCGACAAGTACAAAGAATGGCTGTTTGTGGATTCTCGTTTGTAGGATCAGATGTAGGTGGATTCATTGATCATCCATCTCCAGAATTGTATACACGATGGATGCAATTGGCTACTTTCCATCCATTTTTCCGAACGCATAGTTCTGGAGATCATGGAGATCAGGAACCATGGTCATTTGGTGAGAAGACTATCGATGTAGTCAGAAAAACACTAGAACTTAGATATCAACTTCTACCCTACCTTTATACAACTTTCTACCAATATGTGTCCGAGTATATGCCGATGACTAGGCCTCTTGCATATGTATATCAAAATGATGAAATAGCGGTACATAAAGAAGATGAGTTTTTACTTGGTGATAATATACTCGTATGTCCGGTAAGTGAACCCAATCCAAAATCAAAATTCATGTATCTTCCTGAAGGGGAATGGTTCAACTATTTCACTGGAGAAAAAGTAACAGGAGAGCACGACATAGAGGTATCTGTAACCATTGAGACAATACCAGTTTTCATAAAATCCGGTGCCGTAATCCCTCTATATCCTGTGCAACAATATGTTGGCGAAAAAGAAATTAAGCAAGTCACATTGAAAGTCTACGTTGGTGGCACCGAAAACAATAGTTACTTATATGAAGATAGAGGAAATGGTAAGGAGCACCGTAGCGGCAAGTTCAATTATCGAACTTTCAAATCAGTAATGAATGGATCACAATTTAGAATGACACAACATGTACAGCGAGGATTTAATCAATCATATGACACCTTCAAAGTAGAATTGATTGGTATGGAAGGTATTGCCTACACTGTGTTTGTTGATGATACTGAGGTAAAATTGAATGACCACTCGTTTGTAATCCAAGAAGGATTTGGCGAAATTAAAGTCAGATGGTAAATACTATTTAACTTAGATTAGAAAAGCCAGCAAGATGAGATTCAACTTGCTGGCTTTGTCTTTTTGTATCCTTTTATTTTTTAAAATTACTGTAACTACTTAAGTTTCTTATCTATAACTCAATGGTGCTGATGGAACTGGATTTTTTGACTACCAATATGGAATATTACTTTTAATGATAATACACTTTTCTCCTCTCTTTTATATATGCTAATATCTGTTCTACGACTTCTATCATAGGTTCTGGTACTTCATACGATAAATCTTTAATATCTCCATTTAATATTTGTGCAGTATAGTATAATGGCTCATTTGCATTTTTTAATTCTTCATCGTTTTGAAATTTTTCTAGTTCCCTTACTCCTTCTGCGGCTGATCCTATAATTGTATTGCAATAAACCCTTCCTATGACAACGATTTTGATGCAAAACACAGCACAACGTTTGTGTTGTCAAATATTTTGACAACTTTTTTGTTGTCTACTTGGTGTTGTGCTTTATTGAGGCGCCCAAATACAATCATAAACACACACAAATTACTGTCAAATCGTCCATGTAATATTAGTCTTACGCCCGTAGCAAAAAAGCTATAGCGCATAAAAATAGTGAAGACATAAAAAGCATATTCTTACAGAAGTTACTTATCCTCGATTAAGGGACATACATAAACAAAAAGATCTGACCACTTAATGCCATCAGATCTCTTTTAACAATATCAGTCCATGTCTTCTCCAATTCTTCCTTCAACTGGAAATTAAATATTTGTAAGTAATTAAATAACTTGTTCTGATATCATCATAATTTTACCACCTTAAGCATTTTGGAATCACCATTTCCATCTCTGACGGAAACAAAGTAAAGTCCATTTTCTCTTCCAGAAAGGTCTATTCTGATATCTCCATTTTGAGCTGCAACATTCATGATTATTCGACCATGAATATCCATAACTTTAGCAGAAGAGAAGTTTTGATTTGCATTACCAATTGTAAATACATTCGATGTAGGGTTTGGACCCGCAATGAATTAACTTAAGTTTTCATACTCGACGCTCAAGATTAAATCTTCTCCATCACAATCCTCATCTACATTATTGTTAGTGATTTCTTCACCTCCAAGATAGATCGATGAATTATTTTCATCACAATTCTCGAAACTAAAATTTCATTCGATTCGTAATTTAATGTAATTGGCGATGAATTATACATCATTCATTGTTTATTACGGAGTTGAAAGAACATTCACTACACGGACTAGGAGTTTATTTGAATATTCTAATAAATTGAGAAGCCAGTCTAGTTGTATATGTGATTCCCATTATTTAAAATTTGAGTAATCATTTTCTCATTAATGATACAGCACTTATACCTACAATATAAACAGGTATTTCTACTGTATAAATTCTATAATAGGGTTATGATCTTTGTAATGTTGATAACTTGTGGAATTCCATAAGGAAATCTGGTAAAATAGGATCAAATAAGGTAGCAAATAATGTGTTTCTAATCATTGACATAATTATACTATTGGAATTCTAATGATTCAGCAGATTTTGGAAACCTGCATAACAACTGAACCAAAAAATCCAAACCAATGACAATTACATTCACACTCACAATGAAGCTGTTATTGCTATAGACTTCATTTATAAGTTGGAATAAGAGAGGTTAAACTAGATTCAAGGTTTGGATTTAGTTTGCCTCTTTTAATTTCTGTGCTAATCTTTGTATTCCAACTCCTTTTAAATTAGGGTATTTTCGGTCGTCAGGTTCATAAAATCTCATTAACAACCAAACACGCACCTTATTTTTGTCATGCATTTACTTCATAGATGGTAAACTTATATTCGCAATCACTCCAACTTCAGGCGGTGTAATCAAACTTGAAAATGTAATCATAATTTCAAGCTCAAATCAATACTCAAAAATATAGACTTTTTGATCTGATCCCAAAGTATAAATTTCATTGCCTATAATGTCATAACTTTGGATAGCTGATGTTCCGTTGATCAATGATGAAGTCATTACAAAATTGTTATTTGCATCTCTTTCTAATGCAACTAAAAAATTTATTTTATCCACATCGGAATTATAGTTGTAAAAAACCATTTTATCGAAACCTTCATGTTTTGAACTTGAAGCATTATAACCACTACCCTGTCCTGATATGGTTTCTTTCAGAACCCAATATCCATTTTCAATAAGATATGCATCAATACCATCATTTTCTTTAATATAAAAGTAATCAGAATCTTCAATGGAGACTTGTGATCCATAATTTTCATCCTCTTCAACTGTATCATCAAAAAAAGTATTGTTAGCAGACCAATTGCCATTTAACCTATTAAAAACAGTAGCAGATCCAGCATTAGACGTACTTCCAAAATTATCTCCAGAAGCTCCGACTATTGCCCGATTATTTGTGATATCTACATCTATTCCAAATTTATCTCCCAACGTTGCACCAGGACCATTGAGGGTGCCCTCAAGAATATCATTTTCATCATATACTTATGCTTTCCCAGGCCCATGAGGTCCATCAAAAAAACCAACAGTTGGCGCTCCAATAATTGTCATATCTCCATATCTCGCAATTGAAGAACCGAAGTAATCATCTATACTAGAATCTGGGGATTCAAAGACAGTTCCATTCCACCAAAATCCTGCTGAATAATGATATTCTTTCACTTCCTTATCACTTGGATCTCCGATCAAAAGTCTATTATCAGATAGTGCAATGTCATTAGCAAATAAAAATCCAAAAGTTGGATCATCTTCACTTATACTAATAACATTTTCCCAAGTTGAACTTCCATTTTTTTGGAACATATTGACATATACCCTGTATATATATAGGGTTAGGAGGAAAATTAGTATCATACCCAATTATGATATTCTCTGCACTTCGAATTACAACTAAATCCTGTGCTCCTCGAATAAGAGAAGCAACACCAGGAACATTAGGATTGAAACTGGAATTAGGCAGATTGAATGTTCCTTGTACTCCATACGGACTGGATCCTCCCAAGTTTATCCATTTTGTGCCATCATACCCTTCGAAACTATTATTAGTAGAATTGTACCGAATCGTTCCTTCCGAAGGGGCCTTAGAATCATCACCGATTTTCAACTTTCCATTGACATGAACTCTTTGACTTGGATTCGTTGTTTCAAAACCTGTTTCTCCACCTTTTTCAATTAACATGATCGCAGTACTATCTACTCCAAACATTAAATGATTAGAAGAGTATATTCTCGAAATGCCTGCTCCTCCACCTCCAGTAGCTACACCGATACGCAGATTATGAGATGCACTTTCAATCCTTACATCGCCTGCATTGCCTGCATCAAGATTCCAATCTCCTCCTTTAATATCAAGCTGAGACTCAGAATTAAATATTCCAATCCCTACGTTCCCAAAAGAATCTATTCGCATATATTCAGTAAAATTAAATGTAGCATCATCATATGTTGCAAAAAGAAAATTGTGACCAGGACTCCAGCTCATAGATGGGTCTGGATAGGTATCACTCCCACTGAAGAATCTTACGTATTTGGATTTATCGAGATTGGAAACATTAAATTGTCCTGCATCGAAATTATTTAAAGAACGTACATCTAGTGTATATTCAGGATTCATGATATTCAATCCAACAGGCAAACTACATATCAAGCAAAACAGTAGTGGTAATTCACCTCATTTACGACTAACAGAAATAGGAAATGATTACACTCGAATAAAGCTAGAGAGTGATGAACATCCATTATCTTTTTGGGATATTGCTGGCAAGGCTGATAAACTTACAGAATTTTCTCACATAAATTTTTATTTCCAAAATGAGACCGATGCTGGAAATAGATTGACCCTCAGAGGAAATGGAAATATTGGAATAAATAATACCAGCCCACAATCAAAACTCGATATCAACAATGTGGGTGATGGTGCAGAATTACTTAGACTCTCCACTGAACGTCCTTGGGTATTTAAACAAACAGGCAGTGCCATAGTATCAAAACTAACCCTTCAATCAACAACTGGTGATAAAATATTCAATATCGTTTCGCCTGACGGAACCAAAGTTTCTGCGTCATTTAAAGCAAGTGATACTAATCCTCTTGCTTACTTAGTACCAGTAGAAGGAAAACTTGGTATTGGTACATATAATCCTACTACCCGAGCAACCATCATAGGTTCGCCCACATTAGCGGAGAACATTTTAAGAATCGAAAGCACCTACCTTGGAAATAATAATATCGCAGGAATTGATTGCAAAACCTTTCCAGCTGTCGGGTATGGTGTAGGTGCAAATTTCTATGGAGGTCATAGAGGCCTCAGAGGGATCGCCGAAGGACAAACTTTTACAGGCTTATCTATCGGTGTCGTAGCAGGAGCCATTGGTGTAAATAACTCAGGTACACGAACCGCCTTACATGCAAATGCTTATGGTGGTTTAATCAACTGGGCAGGATACTTTGATAATGGTAATGTATATGTAAGAAATGACTTGCGTATTGGATCAGGTGCGATAGCTGGTGCTGCTGGCTACAAAGTTGCCATCGATGGAAAAGTCATAGCCGAAGAACTCAGAATTAATTTAAGTCAAGCTTGGCCAGATTATGTATTTGATGCTTCTTACGATCTCATGTCTCTAGATCAACTCGAATCTTGTATCAAGAAAAACAATCACTTACCAGGAATCCCATCTGCAAATGAAGTCCAAAAAAATGGCCTGATAGTCGGAGAAATGCAATCCAAAATGATGGAAAAAATTGAAGAATTGACGCTCTATATTTTAGAACTTAATAAGGACCTAATTCAAGTAAAAAAAGAATTGGAGCAAGTTAAAAGCCAAAAAGAGAGAGATGGAGAAGGACCGCATAAGTAATTACTTCATTTGATTCTCATTTAAATATTAAAAGATATGAAATTCTATTATCTACTACTACTATTTACACTAAATATAAGTGCTGCAATAGCCCAGCAAGAGTCGATTCAAATTCAAAAGGATGAATCCACTGTTGATAACCAGAAAATCCAAAGTGAAGATGATCTAGATGTTTACTTATCGAGTAAACAGTATCAACGAAAAAAAAATTATTTAGAACGAAGAAAAAATTCAGATGGCTCATTATCCAATATTGATAAAAACAACTATCAAGCATTAAGAACTTATAAAAAAATAATCCTAATTATAATAATTCCGTTCATGGATCATGGAGCTTTCTTGGACCTAACGATACAAACCTAGGACCTACCGATATAAATCCGGGGGGCTTTCAAGGAAGGGTAAATAGTATTGACTTTCATCCTACAAATGACCAAATCATCTATCTATGTACGCCAAATGGAGGAATTTGGAAAACAGTAAACGGAGGGAGCACCTGGTCTTCTCTCACTGATCATTTAGGATTATTATCTTTCACTGATCTTGAAATTAGCCCAACTGACCCAAATACTATCTATGCGATAACTGGTGATGGTGACCCAGTAAATGGCCCTTATTATTTTAGTGGAGGTGGACCTGGAACAGAAGTCTAGAGCGCTGGAATTCTAAAAACTACAGATGGTGGGACTACATGGAATTTTGTAAATTATGAATTGCCAATTCAAACAGTCCCATACAAATTACTGATGCACCCTACCAATCCTAATATACAATTCTTAGCTACCGAAGCTGGAATTTATAAAACAACTAATGGATGGAATGACGGATATGAGGTCTTAACTGTTGTTACATATGATATTGAGTTTAAGCCTGGTGACCCAAACATTATGTATGCAAGTGGTAAGAAATCTATTAGAAGATCTGTAGAATTGGGTGAATTTGGGACTTTTCATTCGGTTATAGACCCAGATTTTGTTGTACTTACTGAAGCAAAGAGAATAGAATTAGCAGTAACTCCTGATTTCCCTTCCTACGTAGGTCTTCATGCTGGTAAAAATGGAACTTTGGCAATTCTTATTTCTGGCTTGGATGGTGCAAGCAATACTTGGTCAATTAGAGATAGTAGTACGAATATAATTAGCCATTCAGGACCATACAATATTGCTTTTGCTATTGACCCAAATGATTATACTAAATTTTATGGTGGGGGAGTAGATATATGGAAATCTCCCATTCAAGGCGCGACTGAAACTTGGACTAATATGGGCACCGATAAGATTCATGCAGATTTACATGATATAGCCTTCAAAAATGGAAAACTGTATGCTGCGACTGATGGCGGTCTACAAAAATCAGATGATGAAGGAGTCGGTTGGACTGATCTTTCTGCTGGATTGCAAATTACTGAGGTCTATAGACTTTCGGGAAGTGAGTCCAATCCAGAATTATTCTTTATTGGCAATCAAGATAATGGCACACTACGAAGAACTGCTGGCACTACATTCGATCACCAAATAGGTGCCGATGGAGGAGTAAGTATTATTAATTATGACAATAATGATATAGTTTATGCTATGCGACAAAATGGAGTTGCATACAAAAGCACAAATGGTGGAGATAACTTTTCAGATATGCCAATACCTGGCCAAGGAGCCTGGATTACACCTATGATCATGGATCCTGTAAATTCAGCTCGATTATTTGTAGGTAAAGACACCATATACAGATCTAATTCCAATGGCAATAGTGGGACGTGGGAAAATATTGGGGCTTTTGATTCAGTTCCAATAAATAACCTAGCTCAAGGGACAAACATTAATACTAGAATTTATGCTCCACGAGGATCGGTTTTCTATAGGACCAATAATGCTTTAGCCAATCCTGCTTCCAGTGTCGAATGGACTACATTAGGAGATGGATTACCTGACGAATTTATCACGGATATAGCTGTCAATTCATATAATGAAGACCATGTAATAGTCACATTGGGAAATTATAAAGAAGAGAAAAAAGTATATGAATCAATAGAAGGTGGCAATGATAGTGCCTGGACAAACATTTCTAGATCATTGCCCAATGTCCCAATTTTGACAATAGCCTATCTTGATGATGGTAGTGGTTTAGATCGGATGTATATTGGAACAGATATTGGTGTTTTCTATAGAGATGATAATATCAGTGATTGGATCTACTTTTCCAACTTTATGCCAGCGGTGCCCGTAGATGACATTTATATTAATACAGTAAATAACACTATTGCAGCTGGAACATATGGAAGAGGATTATGGAGATCAAATCTATTCTCAAATTGTCTCAATAGCCTAAACGTTGCTTCAACTATAACCTTGAAGGGGGAGTTGCATTACACCTATTTGCAATCCATTACTAGTGCTGCCACTATTAGTGAGCAGCCTGGTACAGCTATTTATTATAAAGCGGGAGATTTCATAGATCTTAAGGATGGTTTTCGGGCACCGGCAACTGCAATTTTTGAGGCTCAGATTGGGGGATGTCCGTAGTGATTTGCAATCATCAATCATCTGGACAATCAATCTTAGTAGAAACTATACTCCCATCATTCTGGACTTTTAATCTGAAGCATCCGTCATCTGCAGATTTGAGTATGACTCCTCGATAAGCATTCTCGATATATATCCATCAGCAATATCCATTTTAGCTTCTGGATATTGTGTGCCCACGCCAACAAATCCGTTTTCTGGTCCAGCAAGTGACTCACAAATAAAAACAACTTACCACTAAAACCAACCATACTTATCAAAATCAATCTTACCAAAATATCCTTCATGATCGGACAAATAAACAAAAATCAAGTAGATTGGATAGTCGTGATTTGTCCCTCCCTCCTTAAATTCATCTATCATGTCTCTGACTAACTTAGAGTTGATTTTTGATTTATTGTCAATCAATAAAACGCCTGAAAGAACCTATAATGATGATAGAATCTTTTTATCTCCTATTTCTGTAATGTTAATATTAGCTACCATTTTAGGAATTATCATTTCCAATAATGTGTCAAATGCATCTAGAATGATATCATTATATAGAATACTAACATCTTGATACATTAGGTACTTTTCTGCAGCTGAGAGAAACATTTCACTATTCTCTTTGAAATCAAGATCTGGATCTTCAAAACTCTCCTCGTTGATCTTTACAATAGAATCCAGATCATTGTTAAATAAATGCTCAAGCTCTTTGATGTTTTCTGAATAGGTATAATTCAAGAAATGAAAAATAGAACTAAAGAAAAGATATGCTCTGCATTCGTCTTCATCTTCAAACTTATATTCAGCAAAGGCTATTATTTCTTCTAATTCTATATCAGCGTCTATCTCATTTAAAAATGGCTGACCATCAATAAATGTATATCCATCTGGACCAACCGCATTATCTAGCTTGCTGAGTATTTCTACTTTCCTATCTCCCTCGTAATAATAATAACAAGGTTTTCCCTCTAGACCAAATTCCAAATCAACAAAATCTAGATCTTCTGGATTATCCAATAAGGTACTCAGTATTTGCAAAACTAGCATGAGGTTCGATTCCTAAATCTTCAGCATATTCTATAGCACCGTATATAATATTGAAAGCATAATTAGGATCGACTTTAGTCAATGGATAAGGAGTGATCTCTAAAATATGCTCCATATGCTCGTCATACTCATTGCGAGTCATGAGCTCATAAAATGTGTCCTTTACCCCAAGGCAATATACATCGACCATGTAACTGGCCAAAATTATATCCCCGTTTCGCTTTTCTCATGCTACAAAAATGCTCCCTTTTCCTATTTCAAATATATTATCCGCCCACAATACCTCATGAATCCTGAGCGTCCCCCAAAAGTTTCTGATATACTTCGCAGGGCTCATACTCGGTTGTAACTTTATAACTTTTGATTTCTTCCTTTTGCCTGCCATCTGTTTCTCATAAATGTCTAGGCAAATATATTTGATTTTTTGAATTGAGGTTTATTGGTGCCGCAGTTAAATGCGGAATCCATCAAAACTTTCATGATCAAAATGTAATAAAAGATTGTATGACTCATCTAAGGTCATTTGATAATTTCATTTGAATTGCATCTTAATACGCTATCTTTTATTATTGATGTAAATATTTCCATAAATTAGCGCATTACCCCACCCATAATTAATCATAATTCATACTAACAATATGCTTCAAAAACTAACTTACTTAATCTTCTTATCTCTAACTTCCTTCCTCATATCGGCTCAAACCGTAGTAGGGATAATCGAGCACGACGGAATAACTAGAGATTATATTCTGCATTTGCCAACCGGTTATGATGCAAGCCAATCCTATCCTTTTGTATATAATTTACATGGATTCACATCTAATGCTGAACAACAACAATTTTATAGTGGAATGGATATTACTTCTGATGCTAACGGTTTTATCGTCTGCTATCCGAATGGTGTAGATAATAGTTGGAATGTTGGTTGGACTTTTGGAAGCAATGCTGATGATGTTGATTTTCTGCTCACTTTAGTAGATGCATTAGCAGAAGATTATAACATAAATTATAACCGTTTGTATTCTTGTGGGATGTCAAATGGTGGATTCATGAGTTATAAATTGGCTTGTGAAGTAAGTGATAAATTTGCAGCAATCGCTTCGGTTACCGGTTCAATTGTTCCAAGCGAACTAGAAGCTTGTGACCCCATTCGCAAGATACCTGTGATGCAAATTCATGGAACAGCAGACCCCACAGTCGCTTACAATGGCTCTTCAATTGGCGCACCTATTGAAGATGTAGTCAACTTTTGGGCAGAAAATAATGTCTGTAATTTGATGCCAGAAACGATACAAATTGAAGATATTAACTCTTCTGATCAATGTACTGCTGAGCGCATACAATACACAGATTGTGATAAGGACACAGAGGTTGTTTTCTACAAAATTGAGGGAGGAGAACATACTTGGCCAGGTGCAGCTATAACTATAGGAGTTACAAATCAAGACTTTAATGCAAGTCAAGAAATCTGGAACTTTTTTGACCTATTTGACTTAAATGGAGCTATTATTTCAAGTAACGAGGATGTTGTACAACCTTCCAAAATTCAATTGTTTCCAAATCCAATGAGTAGTTATTTTACTATGTCAAATTTACCAATAGACACTAAAAAAGTTACAATAATAGATGCTTTTGGAAAGACTATTTTCTCTCAAAAAAATATTCATGGAACTTCAGAAAATATAAGTGTAGAGCACTTTGCAACCGGTTTATACTTTGTAATCACAGAAGGGGAAAAAACACGAGAACTCGTGAAATTTGTGAAGCAATAATCGGTTATAAAGATTTATCTATTGAGTTCGTGTGACCTCTCCGAGGTCATTTTTGCTCTTTCGATATCATATCTTATATACCCAATAATGAATATATGAATAATCAATATAGTAGGACAAGACCTCAAGGAGGTCAACCTACTTATGATTATAATATATTCAATCATTGACCTCAAAGAGCTCACACATCAACACATCAACACATCAACACATCAACACATCAACACATCAACACCTTAACACCTGTACATGCCAGCTCATTCGAACACTGACGCTAATAAAATTGGAACCTTCTAAACCTTCCAAAAATAATATCAAGGTGATCTATCTTTCATGAGCTAAGAGTAATAATAGTTGGCAATCAATAGGATTCGGTGCTTAATCTATTATATTTATAAAATCATTTCTAACACAAACGACTGACGTTCCTTCAAAAATCAAAAATTTTGTCCAATCCCAAAATTCAACCTTGGTATCATATTCTACTTTTGATTTTTGCTGGTGAAGCTGTATTTATACTTCCCTTTATTGTTCCTAGGATATTCAGACCTACTTATCTAGGAACATTTGACCTTACTAATACTGAACTAGGTTATTGCTTTTCTATATATGGAATTGTAGCGTTAATTTCTTATTTTTTAGGTGGATTTGTAGCAGATCGCTTACCTCCAGGAAGATTGATGTCTATAGGATTATTTTTCACAGCCTTAGGTGGTATCTATGCTGCACAATACCCCTCACTTACTGGCATGTATTTTCTCTATGGGTATTGGGGACTCACTACAATCCTCCTGTTTTGGGCAGCCCTCATAAAGGCAACTAGAGTATGGGGAGGTACAAAACGGCAAGGGAAGGCTTTTGGATTTCTAGATGGTGGACGTGGCCTTGTTGCCGCAGGGTTTGGTTCTTTAGGCTTACTGGTTATTAGTCTGCTTACTGCTCAGAAATTAGAACTATATGATCTATCTGAAAAGAAAGAAATATTCAGTATGGTTATATTAGTATTCTCTGCTATAGTTGGTTTTGTATCCCTATTACTATGGATTTTCTACAAAACTCCTAAAAGCAAATCAACTGAAGAAGTCAGTCCTATAGCTACAAAAGCTATGATAAGTTCTCTACTTCGGATTAAATCGATTTATTTTATTGCAATCATCATCTTGACAGGTTACAGTGGATATAAAGTGACGGATATTTTCTCACTCTATGCAAGAGATATCATGAATTATGACGAAATAAAAGCTGCAGGTATTGGGACGATCTTACTTTATATTCGACCAATATTAGGTGTTAGCATTGGATTTTTAGCGGATTGGAAGAAACCCTCACTATTCCTTAGCATAGGCTTTTTGATAATGGCAATTGGTTCTTTAGTTTTTGCTTCAGGTATTATTGACTCCAGTGTATACCTTTTATTTTTCATAAGTATTATTGCTACTTCTATAGGTGTTTATGGCATTCGTTGCTTATACTTTGCTGTATTAGAAGAAGTATCTATACCACTGCATATAACAGGGACGGCTGTCGGGTTTGTTTCTGTGGTCGGGTATACTCCCGATATTTTTATGGGGCCGATCATTGGTTACTTTTTGGATGACTTCCCAATGGGAGTAGGTTACCAATATTTATTTGGATTTATTGGAATATTATCGGTTCTTGGTCTGCTATCAAGTATCTATATTTCATTTATTACCCGAGTAAAATCTTGATAATTTTAAGAAATAGAAAATGGCAATCGTGATTGAATTCCAGCAGATCAAAAATCGTGAGCAATCATTCAGTTTCAACAAACAATTCCTCCACGTAATAATCTCTACTTGAGCCATTATAAGCATCTATACAAGAGCCTAATCCACTCCGCATAATACTACGACATGCTCCATTTTCCAATCTACCTTCTGAATGCCCTCTACCTAATATACAATGTCCTAACTCGTGAAAAATAACCATCTCTTTTAATAGCGGTGAAGCTTTATTCCAAAACGATTGATCGATAGTAATGTGTCGAAGATTAAGTCCATTCGTAGAACAAGTACCTGCCACAGATCCTTCATCGATTTGTATTAACTCAGCGGTTAAATTAGCAGATTCATAATCTACGATTAGGCCATGTTGTCTTGCTTCCTCTTGAAAAGTTCTGAAATATGGAGCCAATTCAGAGGTAATATCTCCTCCTAACATTTGAGAATCTTCTTGTTCAAAAACATCTTGCTGACAAGAAGTAAAAAGGAAAACAAGCAATAAGAACTGCATTGATCGATACATAGGTATTACGTTTTGATAGTGATGAAATAACTGAAGTATCAATGCTCTATAGGCAAAATGCTTTTGGTTGGATACTGAACGCTGTCCAATTAATCAATATTATGCGGCAGAGATGATAACTAGCCAAACGGAAAAACAATGTAACAAATATAGAAGATCTATCGCTCCAACACAAAGGCTCCAAATCTTCCATGATGCGAGGTAGATAGGCATCCGATTTCTTTATTTCCACCTAATAAATACGGTTCTCTGTTTTCACCTTTATAGATGAACATGTTTTTACTGATTCCCAATACTTTTTCTAATGCTGAAACAATTTCACTATTCATGAAGTCACTTTCATTTACATCTTTTGGAATATTAATTACTTCAGTTACAAACGAAGAGTTATCCTTACCCAACTCTACCGCTATGGTATGTATATATCCAGATCTTACTTCTGATTGCGCATTAAAATACGTGCCTTTATATTCTATTACAGATTTATAAGTCTCCTTTTTTTTGATACTTACCAGAATACATTCTATAGACTTCGGCGCAAAGCTTATTCGTCGTTCTTTCCTAGATATGATTTTATATACACTTTCCTTAATAGACCATAGAAGCCAGATCCAACAATCATTACAACCCAAAGACTGAATGATATTAATCTCTTCATGGGTAAATATTTTTTTTAAATATCTATCTCTTCTTTGACCTTCACCTACTTGAGAAATAGACAAATCTACTATATCATTTCCTACCATTTATATCAACGACTATCCAGCCTTAATCAGGCTATCTTTTTAGTAATAATTTCAATAGACGATTTCACATCTAGCATTTGCTCCATTTCATCATCTCCAATTTCTATGTCAAATTCATCCTCTACATCCAAAATGACATCGACCAGGTTTGCTGAATTTATTTTTAGATCCTCAATAAATTTCGTTTCTTCCGTCAGATTTTCATAAGCCTCCTGATTTTGGATATATGGCTTAACGATCTTCTTTAATTTGTCTATCAATTCTTGATTATTCATTTTCGTATTTTTTATAAATGACACAACAATTTACATCTCCAAATCCAAAACTAGCTTTTGCGACTACTTTTGTATTCGTATGTTCTATTACAGTTCTCGGTATTCGGCTACGATGAATTACATGCTCAATATCTGGATGCAAGTCTTCACAATTAATACTCGGAAATATAAAATCTTCATACAATCCTAAAACCGCTCCTACAGACTCAATACTTCCAGCTGCGCCAATACAATGACCTACCATTGACTTTAGTGAATGAATATAAGGAAAGTTATCGCCAGACCTACCTAATGCTATGGCCCAGTTTTTTACTTCTTCCGGATCCTTAATTGTTGCTGTTAAGTGTCCATTGATTACATCTATATCCGATGCTGAAACTCCAGAACTGTGGATAGCTTCTATAATGCACTTCTGAATTGCTAACGGATTAGGTGCTGTCATAGATCCGCCTCCTCGCTGTCCGCCAGAGTTGACATGACCTCCCATGACTTCCGCATATATCTTGGCTCCCCTAGCCAATGCACTTTCCAATGTTTCCAATACCATAGCACCCGCTCCACTTCCAGGTACAAATCCTGATGCAGAACCACTCATTGGTCGAGATCCTTGTGTAGGGTTATCATTATGCTTGTAGCTCATCACTTTCATAGCATCGAATGCTCCCCAAATATATTTGCCATCATCACTGCAACTACCTACTAATACTTTTTCCGTATGGCCAGCCACAATTCTATCAAAGCCCATTAAAATCGATTCAGCCCCAGTAGTACATGCTGAACTGTTTGTTGTTACTTGATTTCCAAATCCTATAATACTATTCAGGTAAGCACTTACACCACTTGCCATGGTCTGTGAAGCTGTATTACTTCCGAGTCTTCTAATTTTACCTTGATCAATAAGATTACTAGCATCCGCCATTTTCTGAACAGAGGATACACCTGTTCCAAATATACAACCGCTATCCCATTGTGGTTCTTCAGTTGAAAAAGTCAAGCCTGCATCCCTCCATGAATCTATACCAGCCATGCAGCCATACATAATTCCAGAACTACTAAAATTTCTTAGCTGTAAATCTGTCAAATATTGTAGCTTCATATCGTTCGACACACTAGGAGTTCCACCAATACAGCAAGAAAAGTTTAACCCTTTTAATTCTTCGTAATATTCTATTCCTGATTTCCCAGCTTTGATAGCATCTTTAAAATCTAACAACCCTACACCATTGGGCGCAACTACTCCGAGTCCCGTTACGACTACTCTTTTTTTCATTTCGTTTCTTGATTTCATTTCGATAAAGGCTGTTGACTTGGAAGCTTCATCATCCCAGAAATCACTCCTTGACAAACAATTTTTTTCTCACTATTTCTCATTTCCACCTTACACTTTAGTTTGCCAAATCTAAAATATATTTTCTCTGACTCCACTAATACTTTTTCTCCAGGATGGACAGGGAGTAAATATTCAACTTCACTTGATGTCATTGCTATTTGCAATTGATCGGTAATATTTTCTTTTTGAGTCAAAAGATGAATACCTAAGCAGACTAAACCGATCTGAGCCATTGTCTCTGTCAGTATAACTCCAGGGGTAATTGGATAATTCTTAAAATGACCTCTATAAAAATGATTTTTAGGAGAATAGGTATACGAGCCTAATACACCCATATCATTCACTTCTATTAAATCATCTACAAACAAAAACGGCTCCGTATATGGCAGTAATTTTAGGATATACTCGTAAGATTCTTTGTTTGTCATTCTAAATATTTTGGCATCACACAATTCGCTCTCCACCATCTACAGGTAGTATAGCCCCATTAATCCATTGTGATTCATCTCTACAGAGAAGATAAACTACATCCGCAACATCTTCAGGAGTAGTCAATCGTTGATATGGATTCCTCTTCAATGTGTGTTCTCTTATTGCTTCATGGTCAGGAATCATAAGAAATGATTGAGTTTCTGTAACTCCAGCTTGTATACAATTGCTACGGATTCCAAAAGGGGCAAATTCTAATGCGATACTTCTTGATATTGCCTCGAGCGCAGCCTTGGCTGCAGACACTGCTGCATAATTTTTCCACGCTCTTTGATTTCCTTCACTTGTAAAGCTAATGACTCGAGCATCTTCTGAGAATAAATCTGCCCTAAATATTTCTTTTACCCAATCATACATAGAAATAGCCATTGCATCGATTGTTATTTTAAAATCATCACTCTGCAAAACGGCCTCTTGATCACTTTGCATAGGTTTTAGATTACCACGCGCAATACTAAATATAAGTGTTTTTACTTTACCTAATGCTTGAAACTTTAAGGTCAGATCCGTTATTGTTTCCGTTCTTTTGTCTTCTCTTGTCGCATCAATATTATAAGTCAATACTTCAACCCCTTGTGATTTCATAAAATCAATTTCACTCAATAATCTAGGAATATCAGACTTTTTATCTCTGTGCATAATACAAATATTGAGTCCTTGACTTGCTAACTTCCTAGCAGAAGCAAGTCCGAGACCACTTGATCCCCCCAATACGACTGCCCATTCATTTTTATTTTTAAATGTTTGATCCATAAGTTCTTTACCATTCTAATAATACCCGCTGAGCAGAAAACCCAGGTCCAAAACTAAGCATTAATCCTTTTTCACCTCTAGAGATATCTTTATCCATAAATCTCTCTAGGACATAAAGCACGGTGGCGCTTGACATGTTTCCATATAATCTAAGTACCTCTTTAGTATCATCGATATTCTTACCCATTGCTCCAAATAGCTCTTGGGTTGTTAAAACTATTTTTTTTCCTCCTGGATGAAAGATAAGGTGATCTACATCTGCTATTTTGTGACCTGTCTTCTCCAAAAAAGGATGAATAATATTAGGAAAATGATCCGCTATCGTTTCCGGCACAGCTTGATCAAGCACCATTTGCAAACCACTATTTTTCAGATCAAAACCCATCAATCTTGTAGTATCAGGAAAGTGGTACATTTCTTCATTTAGAATAGTAGGGCCATCATCATTTTCATCTGATGAAAGCAAAACACAAGCAGCCCCATCTCCGAATATTGCAGCACTCACTATATTTGCCATGGAGTAATCGTCCAATTGAAAAGTTGCCGTTGGCGATTCTACAGCAATTACAGCTGCCTTTTTACCAGGATTCGCTTTTAAGAAGTTTTTTGCATAAATGATTCCTGAAACACCTGCAGCACATCCCATCTCAGTTACAGGCAAGCGCACAACATCTTGCCTCATTCCCATCTTATTGATCAGATATGCATCAACCGATGGTATCATAAAACCTGTACAAGAGACAGAAATTACATAATCAATATCGCTTGCCTTCCACTCCACTTTATCCAGTGCATTTGTCATAGCCTGCTCAGCTAATGGAAGGATTCCTTTTACATACAAATCATTACGGTCCTCAAAAGAATTTACTGAGAATACATCCTCCGGACTAATCACAGAATACCTTCTATCTACAGCTGCATTTCTGAATATTTTAAGCACTTTTCTCTGAAATCGCTCGTCCTGCCCAGACATCCAAGCTTTTACAAATGGTATAATCTCATCTGTAGATCTACTTATACCAGGTAAGGCTTTTGCAACTGCTGTTATTTTTACCATAAGTTCTTATTCGTTCTTATTTGTTCATTGTTAATACCAAAGGGTAGTTTTTGTTCGATTCGTTTCACTACTTAGTAAATAGTATCCACTGATACCTAAAAGCCCATTTCCATTTGATCGTATATTTTTTTACACCAAGAGCAACAGAATACTTTATTAAATCCTCTTTTTTAAATCCTCTCAATATAGATGTAAGTCCATCTTGTCTAATCATCGGGTTGGGGATAAATAGCGTGAGTAGGTTGAATAGAAAATAGGCTATTTGACTTCTATTTAGATCGTTTATAATTACACCGAGTTTTGCCTTTTGGAAACCAATTTTAATTACTTCTATAATATCATCATCTTTGAGATGATGAAGAAATAAAGTACCTAAAAGAATATCATATTCTAAGTTTTCAAACGTAGCTGCGCTTACATATTCAGTCTGATACTTGATCTCCTTATAATCCGACGATTCTGTTTGTGCATAATTAACAGTAAAATCATTCGCATCCATACCTAGGATTTCAACTATTCTTCCTTGTTTCCTGAGCTTATCTATAACCAACCTAAGCATGTCTCCGCTGCCACTTCCAATATCTACAATTTTGAGCACTTTTTCTTTTGGGTGATTAACTAAGAGTTCATCAAGCCCATTAAGCGTTACACTATTGCCACCTAGCCATTTATTGATCCAATCTAATTTTGCCAATGATCTACTGAGAAGATCACCCTCCATTTCTAAATCATCCATTATTTCAGTTCTATCACTCCGTCTACTTGTATCTAGAAACATATTGTTATGTTTAATTTCTATTCTCCTACTTCATACTAATCACTATCAAGTAGGTATAGTTTGAATTATATTATCTTTTTATTAAAATTGAATAGTTATACTTCTTCAAATTCACCTTTCGACCGTCAGCGGATCACCATGTGTCTGTTTGATGATGTGAGGTAGTAAAAAGGGAACAAGTGTCAATGCATTTAGTCCAAATCCTAATACTTTATCTCTTCCAAAAAAGGAATTGAATAATTTCCCTGCAAATAGTCTCTTACTAAATGTTTTGTTCCAAGCTTTAGCATACGTAGCTTCCATTATTTCTCGACTTTTTATTTTTCCTTCCTTAAATTCAAGTATGGATTGTGATAATAAGAGTCCACTGTGTATCGCCATACCCATGCCATTGCCACACAAAGGATGTATCATACCTGCGCTATCTCCGCTCATTAATATATGATTTTCAATTGTAGCCTTTGGTAAAAATGATACTTGACTTATAGTAAGTGGTTTATCAAAAACAGGTGTACAATTATTAAATATTTCCTTGAGGTTTGGATTTTTAGTAATAACTTCTTCTTCAAATGTTTGTATATCTTTAAATTTCTTGAATGTTGAATAATCAGCCAAGTAACAGATATTAATGTGATCATTTTCAACTTTTGATACACCACAGTATCCTCCTTCAAAATTGTGTAAGGCAACTAGATCTGATGGAAACGCTCCTTTATAATGTGCCTTGACGCCCAGATAAGGCGACTTTCCCTTTATAAATGATCGATTAAGTGACACGTCCAAATTTGACCGTTTGCCATATGCTCCAATTACAATTTCAGTTTCATATTCTGTCCCACTCTTACAGTTGATTTTAAATCTATCCTCTTTATCAAAGAAAGTGATATTTGTTACTGAATCACACGCAACAGAAGCCCCCAAGGATATAGCTCTCTTATATAAGATATCATCCAGCGCATACCTACTTATTCCAAAACCACCCAATGGCAAGTCTGTTTTTATAGTCTTACCCTTTATTGTACTCAACTCGAATCGGTTAATATCAACCGCGCCAAAATCAAATGGGTCAATACCTAAATACTGTAGGTAAGGTAGTACCTCGTTTGAAATATACTCCCCACAGACTTTGTGCCTTGGGTATTCGTTTTTTTCAATTAGTAATACTCTGATCCCATTTTTTGAAAGGTGGATTGCATTGACAAGCCCAGCTAAACCGCCGCCGATAATAATGACTTGATGTGAACTACCATTCAATAGTGTATTCATTGTGGTAAAGATATTGGAATGAGAGAAAAAGTGTAGAGAGAAATACGATAAGATTAGAAAATACGATTTTAAACCGTCTTGACTAAAATCCTATTAACTGTAAAAATATACTAATAACTCTTTTCAATTCTTGTTTTTGAGAAAACTCCCTTAAATCTTATATTCAAACGCTTCATGTCGAATAGGGCTTCTCCATAATCTATGTTACACATGTTACATAGCTATGTAATCCAAGTTACACAGCAATCCTCATATACAATCGATCTTTGCACTAGATTTAAAACAAGAATTGACATGCAAGTAACTAAAATATATTTCATCCTATTCCTACTAGCTACATCTACATTTGGTATTGGTCAGGATGTAGAGATGTCGTTGTCCGAGATTAAGGATAATGTCCTTCAAAGAAATCTGGATATAAAGATAGTAGATACAGATTATGCCTTACGAGAAGCAGACTATCTCCAATCAAGAGCGATGTACTACCCGAATGTTTCTTTAAACTATACAGGTATTACGACATCCAGTCCGCTCATGGCCTTTGGGACAAAATTGAATCAGTCGATCGTAACACAAAATGATTTCAATCCAGCATTACTGAATGATCCTGATGCTATTGAGAATTTTTCCTTTCAACTCAAAGTCCAACAACCGATTATCAACTTAGATAAAAAGCACCAAAGAAATGCTGCAAAATTGGGTATGGAGGCTACTCTTTTTCAAAAAGAAAGAACAAAAGAACACCTCACTTTCGCCGCTTCACAATTGTACATGCAACTGCAGTTTGCTTTTGAAGCTATAGCTGTACTAGAACAAGCATTGGAGACAGCTCAAACTAACCAACAACATGCACAGAATAGTTATGATGTGGGCTACCTTCAAAAAGCAGACTTACTACAGATAAATGTAAGAATCAATGAACTGAAAAATAAAATTGTAGCTGCTGAAAATCAAACTAGGAACATCTCAGATCAGCTTCACACACTAATGCAAAATACAACCTACCCACTCATCTTGCCTGCCGAAAGCTTACAACTTACCGAGTCATTTATTCCTGAAAATGTGAGTGCGAATCGATCGGATTTCATAGCTATGGACAAGGCTAATATGGCTTACATAGAGATGCTAGAATCTGAGAAAAAATCAATCCTACCGAGGCTAAATGCTTTTGCTACATTCGAAACCAATGATAACAGTCCAATCGTAGTCAATGCGACAAACTACCTTATAGGTGCTCAGATTAGCTGGAATGTATTCGATGGAAATCAAAGAAGTGCTAAGATACAAAGGGCTGAAGCACAACTACAGAAAGGACAGCTTGCCAAGCAAAAGTACATGGCCGAAAATCAAGCTGAATTTCAGAAAGCCGTACGGATGCAAGAACAAGCACTCATAAAACTAAATACAGTAAAACTAGCTGTAGAGCAAGCTGACGAATCGCTCCGAATAAGAAGCAATCGCTTCGAACAAGGACTAGAGAAAGCTTCGGATGTATTGATGGCAGAAGCAACCTACTCCGGAAAAAAGTTACAAGAATTACAAACCATATTAGAAATCAACATCGCCAATTTATATGCTCAGTTTTTGAGCAGTGAGAAATAAACACCTCTCATAGATTAAGCATAAATAAATATAAAAAATGAAGACATTACATATCACATTATTAGTCGCAGGCTTATTTACCTTAATGACAATCGTAGGATGTTCCTCCCATGAAGAAAGTGCCCCCATCGCCAAAATGGAACCAATAACTGTAGAGATACAGAATGTTTCTAGTTCAAATAAAGTAAGCGGATTCTCAGTCAGTGGAAATGTACAACCCAAAAAAGAGGCAAATATCAGTACTCGAATGATGGGATACATCACAGGGATCAATGCTGAAGTAGGAGACTATATCACCAAAGGAAAAGTGCTCATCAATATCAGTAATTCCGACCTACAAGCTAAACTAGGCCAAGTCAAAGCAAATATTACGCAAGCTGAAGCAGGTCTCCAAAATGCAAAAAAAGACTATGATAGATTCACTACTCTTTTTGAGCAAAGTAGTGTGACCCAAAAAGAGCTAGATGATATTTCTACCCATTACAACATGGCAAAAGCAGGGGTAGAAGCAGCAAAACAAATGGAAAATGAAGTCAAGTCTCAGTTTGCATACACAAGGATTACCGCTCCATTTTCTGGAACGATAACGGCTAAATATGCCAATTCTGGTGATCTTGCTAACCCTGGTATGCCACTGCTTACAATCGCAAAAGCAGGTCAATATCAAGTAGTAGCGATGGTGCCAGAAAATCAGATTTCCTCTATAAAAACCGGTCAAAAAGCAACAATCTGGCTTAAGTCAATTGAAAAAGAAATCTACGGTATAGTTAATGAAATAGCTGTTTCGTCTAGTAATACTGGTGGACAATTTATCGTGAAGCTTAATCTATATACACATGACCATAAACTATACGCAGGAATGTTTACAACAGTATCATTCGAAGGAAACCAAGACAAACAACAAGAAACTATACTGATACCTGAAAATAGTCTTGTACAGAAAGGAGGACTGAAAGGAGTCTACACTGTGGGAGCTGATAATGTAGCCATCTTAAGGTGGTTGCGAATAGGTAGAAAATACGGTGACAACTATGAGGTATTGTCTGGATTGTCAAAAGGGGATAAATTAATAGTCTCCTCTCAATCAAGGCTATATAATGGAGCACCATTAACGATCAAGTAGTTTCCCATTAACATCACACATAAATAGAACACATGAATAACGGTATATCTGGCAAGATTGCAGCAGCATTTATGCAATCAAAACTGACCATCCTTTTAATGGTAGCAATGATGGCCATAGGAATATATAGTACGTTTCTTATTCCTCGTGAAGAAGAGCCACAAATCAATGTCCCAATGGCTGACATTATGGTCGGATATCCTGGGGCAAGTCCATTGGAACTTGAAAACCGGGTCATCAAGCCATTAGAGAAAGTCATCTCTAACATCAAGGGAGTTGACCATATCCACTCGATGTCTATGAATGGACAAGCTATGCTTATCGTACAATTTATTGTAGGAGAAGATACTGAACGAGCTTATGTCAACTTATACAACGAGTTGATGAAAAATCGCGAAATTTTCCAAAATGGTATCCATGAACCTCTCGTCAAAACGCGAACCATAGATGATGTACCTATGCTAGGACTTACGCTATGGAGTGAAGATTATGATGATTATCAAATTCGAGAACTCGCCAAAGAGGTAGAGAATGAAATCAAAAAAGTAAAGGGAGTTGCTACAACTAAAAGTATAGGAGGTAGAAATCGACAACTAAAAGTTACCCTGGATAAAGAGCTTATGGCTCAGAATAATATTGATCCCCTCAGTATTATCCAGATGATCAAAGCGAACAATACTCAAATGCAAAGTGGGTCTATTGTCAACAATGATAGAGAATATTTATTGACGACTGGAAGCTTTCTAGAAAGCATCGATGATGTTGAAAACTTGGTCGTCGGCGTAAATAAAAACATGCCTGTCTATCTGAAGCAAGTTGCTCAAGTGACTGATGGGCCAGAAGATGCTAAAAACTATGTAACTTTTGGATATGGTAAAGCCAATGAAGCTTATGTCAAAAATCCTTCAGAATATTTTGCGACAACGATTTCTGTATCCAAAATTAAAGGTGCTGATGCTATGTCTATTGCTGATCTTGTCATTGCAAGAACAGAAGATCTTAAAAAGACACTCATACCCAATAATGTCCATCTAGATGTCACTCGAAATTATGGAGAAACTGCATCACACAAGGTCGAAGAACTTCTTTTACACCTTGCGGTTGCCATTCTTGCCGTTACAATATTAGTTGTATTTGCAATGGGCTGGAGAGGTGGTCTTGTAGTGTTTTTATCGGTACCATTGACTTTTGCACTGACCTTGTTTAGCTATTATGTGATGGACTATACACTGAATAGAATCACATTGTTTGCCTTAGTATTTGTGGTAGGTATAGTTGTGGATGATAGTATCATCATAGCGGAGAATATGCACCGGCATTTCAAGATGCGGCGACTTCCCTTCAAACAGGCAGCCTTATTTGCTATCAATGAGGTTGGTAACCCTACGATATTAGCCACATTTACAGTAATTGCTGCAATATTGCCTATGGCATTTGTATCAGGAATGATGGGACCATATATGAGTCCTATGCCGATCGGCGCATCTATTGCTATGATTTTATCTCTGTTTGTGGCGTTGACCATCACACCTTATCTTGGCTTCCACCTTTTAAAAGAAAAGGATGACATTGATGACAATGGAGATCATGATGACCATGCAATAAACAAAAGTTGGGTTTATAAAATATACAATGCTCTGGAGCGACCTTTACTTAATTCATCTCCGAAAAGATGGACGTTAATCATAGGGACTTTCTTATTGATGATTGGTTCAATATTTTTATTCTTCAACAAAACCGTTGTTGTAAAAATGTTGCCTTTTGATAACAAGAATGAATTTCAGATTATAGTTGACATGCCGGAAGGCGCTACCCTCGAACGTACCGCAGCAGTTACTAAGGAGATCGCTCAACATCTATCTACCCTACCTGAGGTAGTTCACTATCAGAACTACATCGGAACATCTGCTCCTATCACCTTTAATGGCCTAGTAAGACACTATGATCTTAGAGGGGGAAGCAATATGGCAGATATTCAAGTAAATCTACTCAACAAGGAACATAGAGATAGACAAAGTCATGACATCGCTAAGGCACTAAGAGCTCCTATCCAATCTATAGGTGCTAAATATGGAGCAAATGTGAAGATAGTAGAAGTACCACCTGGCCCTCCAGTTTTATCAACTATTGTAGCTGAGGTATATGGACCAGATTATGAGATGCAACAATCCATTGCCAAAAAAATTAAGGATATCCTGCATAATACTGATGATGTTGTCGATATCGATTGGATGGTAGAAGCAGAACAAACAGAATATAAAATAGAAGTGGATCGCGAAAAAGCTATGCTCTATGGTATTGCTCCTCAACAAATCACTCAAACTATATCCACGTTGTTTGGCAAACATCAAGTCTCAACACTTTATGACGCAGCCGCACAGGATAATGTTGGTATCGTATTGACGCTAGACGAGGTCAATAGCAATAGTCTCGATGGGCTGCAAGGCATCAATATTTCTTCCAAAAGAGGAATGATGGTCCCGATAAGTGAGCTTGTTGATATTAAAAAAGGTACGCTCGCTAAAACCATCTATCGAAAGGATCAAAAAAGGGTGGTTTATGTAACAGCAGATATGGCTGGAGATTTGGAAAGCCCTGTTTATGCCATCCTAGGTATGGAAGACAAGCTCAAAAATATCGAGTTGCCTTCTGGGTATAGTCTAACTGAAAAATATATAGGACAACCTGATGAAGAACAAAATTTCACTGTAAAGTGGGATGGGGAATGGCAGATTACGCTAGAAGTATTCAGAGATCTAGGTGCAGCATTCTTAATCGTAATCTTGATCATTTACATGTTGATTGTTGGTTGGTTCCAGAATTTCAGAACGCCATTTGTAATGATGCTGGCCATACCATTATCACTGATTGGAATCGTACTTGGGCACTGGATTCTAGGCGCCTACTTTACCGCCACATCTTTCATTGGGATGATTGCACTTGCAGGGGTGATGGTTCGTAATTCTGTCTTATTGATAGACTTTATTGAGATTCGATTAAAAGAAGGTATTGATATTAAAAATGCCATTATCGATGCGGGTGCTGTGAGAACTACTCCGATATTACTTACGACTGGAGCTGTAGTAATTGGTGCTTCGATTATTCTCTTTGATCCTATTTTTCAAGGATTGGCAATATCTCTGGTAGCGGGTGCTATAGTCAGTACTGTACTCACTCTACTTGTAGTACCGGTCATCTATTATATGACAGAAAAAAACAACGTTGAGCAAATCATCAAAGGTGATGATAATTAATAAACAACTAAAATACTAGACCATGAAACTAGTTCTAATAACAAGCGTAAATCAATTTAAACAGCAAATACAAAAGATTCTAAAAAACTGTAATATTCAAAATTACAGTTTTCAGGATGTCGTCGGACATAAAGACATTTCCAGTGTAGCCGATCGAGGCAATTGGTTTGTTGGCGATCGTTTTGAAAGCAATTCCATTACTTTTTTTGCTATGGTTCCTGCATCAATAGTCGATTGTCTATTTGAAGAAGTAGAAAGATTTAACAGCAATTTGGAAAGTCTTTCTCGAATACATTTATCCATTCTTAACATTGAAAAAACAAATGACGTATGATTAATAGATATATCACTGGAATAGCGGGCACTTTCATCCTCCTGAGTGTAATCCTAGCAGTAACAATAAATATAAACTGGCTATGGTTTACTGGATTCGTAGGCCTTAATCTTCTCCAATCTTCAATCACAAAATGGTGTTTGATGGGAGATATTCTCAAACAAATTGGAGTAAAGGATTGATGCTAATAAAATAAAAATGATTTTAGATAGTTAATATGTTTTTTGAGCTACTATAGCCACTGTATTGGTGGTTATGGTAGCTTTTTTATGAATCGCAGCTTTAAAGAATTAAATGGCTTGCTTTTGTAAACTGATCCCTGACATCCTCCAATCAATACACTACAGCTAAATCTCAAAACAACACTTTAGTCTTTCCTGTGCCCGAAACAACTTCTAACCTTTAGACAAATACATTAGGGTCTACTTTCTTTCTATTAAATTCTCCAGTCCAAGAAATGAAATTTTGCAAGTCAGTTTGTTTCTGACTATAAACAATATTCCCCCATCGATCGAATAATAGCATAGACTCTATAAATAGCTCTTAATCATTTTTGTTATACGCGGTTTCCCTACTTGTGTTTCAAATCGAAATTAACTAAGTTATACTTAACTCCTTACAAATGTTACACTTACCAAATTCCTAATTTGATATAAAGTACCTCTACAAATACCAATTGTTACAATTCACCCTATATATGTTACATCTGTACTCACCTTAAAATGGTAAATATCCCAAATTTGAATCATATAATATTTAACATTCTTCATTAACTAATTAATACTATTATGAATAACACAAAAAAATTAAAATTGTCATTTTCATTTCTTGGGAATCCTGATGCAAGTGGACAAAAAAAAGCGATAATTTTTCAAAATTATTTTTTGATTTTCTTTTTATTATTTGGATTCTCTATTATGTCCTGTTCTTCAGATGATCCAGAAATAGAAGAACCAGAATTGAAAAAAGAAATTATTATTTCTGTCGGAGCCAATGCCGCTGATGCAGCTCAACAAGCCTTCATTGAAGTCGAAGAAGAATTTACAATCATTTTCGAAGAGGGCCTTTTCTCATTTACCAATACTTTATCCATGGACGGAAAGAGCACTGTTGTTGTTAAAGGTGCAGGAAGAGATAAAACTTTCCTGGATTTTAGTGGGCAATTAGCTGGTGGTGATGGTGTCCTGGTTTCTAATTCTAACAGCATCCGATTTGAAGACTTGACTATACGAGACGCAAAAGGAGATGCTTTGAAAGCGAGAGACTGCAATAAAATAAGTTTTGTTAATATCGGTACTGTGTGGTCAGGAGAGCCAAGCATTGAAAATGGAGCTTATGGTCTATATCCTGTATTGAGTACTGAAGTATATATTGACAACTGCTATGCCTATGGTGCCTCTGATGCTGGTATTTATGTTGGGCAATCAGACCAAGTGATTCTAAAAAACAGCGTTGCAGAAGGCAATGTTGCGGGATTTGAAATAGAAAACACAACCAATGCGGACGTATTTGGAAATGAAGCCTTTGATAATACTGGCGGTATTTTAGTTTTTGATCTTCCTGGTTTAACCAAATATGGAAGTAGTACGCGTGTATTTGATAATAACTGTCATGACAATAACCGAATTAATTTTGCCCCAGAGGAAAATACAGTCGCTAATGTACCTGCAGGAACAGGTTGTATGATCTTGAGCACAAAAAATGTTGAAATATTCAATAACAACTTTAATGACAACAATTTTGTGGGAGTATTGGTTGCCAACTATTTGATTCTTAATCCATCACCAAGTGATCCGAATTATGACCCATTTCCTGCTGGCATCTATATTCATGACAACACACATTCAATGACAGGTGCCGTAGAAGTTGAAAGCCAGCCTGAATTGATTCAAGGTATCATAGGAGTGTTGGGTCTCTATGGTCTGCCACAACCAAATGTAATGTTAGACGGATTATTAATGTCTCCAGACGCAGTTTGTATTAAAGAAGGTAGTGCTTCTTTCGTAAACCTAAATGTATCTGATCCAACTTTTAGTTCAGTGACTACTGAAGTGAGTACACATGATTGCACAAAAGAAGCATTACCAGCAATCGTTTTCGAACCATTTTAAGAACTGCAATAAACGAAATTTACAATGAAGCTAACAATAAATATAATCGTACTTTTTACCCTCTGTTTTTTATTAGTCCAATGCCAAAAAAAAGAAATGGTAATTTTCCCTACTGTTATTGTACCAGCTGGAGATGGATTTGAACTACTTTCCGAGTATAATTTTTTCAAAGGAAAGCTATCTGATTTGAACCCTAATATTGAATCGGGAGTAATGCCTTACGATCTTATTATGCCATTGTTTAGCGACTATGCTTTGAAAAAAAGATTCATCTATGTACCGGAAGGAGGTAGCATTCCTTTCGATACATCAGCTGTTTTGGAATTGCCTATTGGCTCTATCTTAATCAAACACTTTTATTTCAAAAATGTAGATGGTTCAGATCAATATATTGAAACCCGATTAATGATCAGAAAAATTGATGGTTGGTTTCCCGAAATATATAAATGGGATGAAGATCATTCTGAAGCTCGCAGGACAATAATTGGTGGTATAGTGAATATAACAGCATCTATAAAAGGTGAAAATGTAATGTTTCCATATTCTATTCCAAATCAAAATCAATGCAAAAATTGCCATTCTTATAATGGAAAAATAAATCCTATTGGCCCGACAATCCATAACCTGAACAAGGATTATGAATATGCAAGTGGTAAAGATAATCAATTGACTAGGTGGGAGATAGTAGGTATACTTGAAAAAACACCCTCTACCAATATTCCAAAATGGACTACTATCAATGATGAAAATACTTCTTTGCATGAACGAGCGAGGGCTTATTTGGCAATTAATTGCTCTTCTTGTCATCGGCGAGAAGGTTCAGCTGCAAATTCTGGATTATACCTTGAATATGACAATCAAGATTCTCTAAGTCTTGGTTTTTGGAAAACTCCAATTGCTGCAGGTGGCGGTTCAGGTGGTTTTCCATATGTTATAAACCCAGGTATAGCCTCTGAATCTATTCTGTTGTATAGAATGCGGGCAGAAGAAGTTGATGAAAGAATGCCTGAAATTGGAAGAGTCCTTTTACATGAAGAAGGGATTGAATTAATTAGAAATTGGATTGATGAAATGTAATCATTACAAGTAAAGCCTCATTCTTGTTTTGAATACTTCGTTTATTTATGAGTTGTTAGTAATAAACAATTGGTGAAGAAGGTTCCACTCTTCAGTTTTGTTAGCAAAGCAATTATTATTTATTTAAAGCTACTCGGTATTGAGTAGCTTTTTTATAAATAAATGATAACCGATAATTGATCGCTTGACAGAATCTGTAACACTGCACAAAGAAATAATCTACTTGACTTCTAATTCATATCGAGAGGAAAATGCATACAGCTCTTCTCTCAAAGTTGATCATTGAAGAAGAATAATACTCTTTGTGAAGATAAAACCGTATCTAGTGAATAATAACTCAAAAACATCTAATCCTATGACAAGAGAGCTCTTTGGGTATCGTCTGGTTTCCATATTGATTATCTTTTTAACTGGTAGTCAGAACTTATCCTCCCAGTCTTCAGATATTCCATTGTTTCTCATTCAAGAAAAGCAAGAGTCATATAATTTGAACAAAAGCATTCAGTTTCTTGAAGATACAGATGACAATTTAACCATAGAATCTTTTCAAAATAATTCACTAGGGACTTCATTCCAAGCTTATACTTCAAAAGAAGCTTTAAATCCATCTATTACATATTGGGTGCGATGTAAAATAAGGCTGAATCCTAATCTTAGAATGGTAATTGAAGACTGGTTCTTACATGTTGGTAATGCCGATCTCTTCGAGTTTTACCTTTTAGATGAAAATTATCAAGTTATTCACACTGAATTAGGAGGAACCTTAAGACCCGCAAAAGAAAAAAGAATACAAACCGGAAATGAAATCTCTCGTACTTTAATCAGCATACCTCCTGCAAAAGACATTTATATATACTTGAAGTATTCAAGGATTACCAATCATAATATTGAATTTGATTTGTTATTGAAAAAAAATGATTTCTTCCAATCACCAGAATACATCAACAATGTTAAAAGAGATTCGCTTTTCATTGGATTTATTTTTACAATGATATTAATAAACTTGATGTTTTTTTTCTTTTCAGGAAGAATTGGATTTTTATTCCACGGATTATTTATTTCTGGTGTTTTGATTCTTATTATAGACTTCTTTGGTGTTACTCCTAACTTTTGGTTTATCAAAGATCATCCTAAGCTTGTCCAGTACATAGATTTTCTTGCGCTAGCAATGCTTGATATCTGTCTCTTATACACATCTGACGCTGCCGACGAAGAGGATAGTGT
>OJIO01000289.1_pt1 | contig 37074 bp, 31 predicted proteins | sample 1595621 | NCBI WGS metagenome assembly OJIO01 (sample SAMN05416776, study PRJEB24817) | seawater metagenome | isolation source: Sea water | place: Canada:Atlantic | collected 2013-07 | reverse complement strand
GATCTACACTATCCTCTTCGTCGGCAGCGTCAGATGTGTATAAGAGACAGATGAAGAACAATCTATAAAGTCAACTTCGAAAAATACGCCATTTATAGGAAATGCATTCACAGGAAAGGTCATAGCAACAATTAATAAAGGAACTGTCTATATAGCTAACTGATCAATTAAATGTTCTTTTATTATTATTTACTTTCCACTAACTATCATTTGCAACACATTTCGATGCCTAATGTCTCTTCATCGAAAAAATAGGTGCTATTCAATTCATATTTCATATATTAGATTATAAATATGTGATGCTTTAGTCACATATGCATTTCAAAATCAATCTAAAACAAATAAAACTATGGAAAATCCTGCTATTAAGAATGGTGTATTTATGGGCATCGGCTCGATATTATTTACCATGATACTTTATCTTATAGACTCAACAATGATATTCGGAGGCGTAGCCTATGTAGGTTTCTTAATACCAATATACTTCATGTGGAAATCTGCAACTGAAGAAAGAGCTAACAACGAAGGGTTTTTAACTTTTGGTGAAGGGTTCAAAGCAGCATTTTTAGCCGCGGTTATTGGTGGTCTTATTGCTCAATTATTTAGCTATGTGTTGATTAACTTTATAGATCCTTCACTAATCGATGTACTCAGAGAACAAAGCATTGAAGCTGCAGAAAAAATGATAGCTATGTTTGGTGACAATGAAGAAGCTACAGAAGCGATGAGGGAAGCTATGGAAGAACAAGACTTTACGCCAACCATAGGTAAAACTCTATTAGGTTATTTAGGAACTCTAGTTTTCCCTACATCTATTATTGCACTTATTATAGCAGCTGTAACTAAAAAGCAAGATAAATCATTTGCTTAATCGTCTGATATTTTAAAGCAAATATTTAAAATATATAAAGCCAATGACTTCGTCGTTGGCTTTTTTTATTCTAATCATTACCTATTCCAAATTTGTAGGGTTAAATTTGTAAAAAATTATACATTGGATATATCAGTTGTCATACCACTCCTTAATGAAGAAGAATCATTGCCTGAATTAAGTCAATGGATTGAAAAAGTCATGATAGAGCACAAGTATTCTTATGAGGTCTTATTCATTGATGATGGTAGTACTGATAATTCTTGGAATACTATCCTTGATCTTCAGAATAAAAATAGCAATATAAAAGGTATAAAGTTCCGTAGAAATTATGGAAAAAGTGCGGCGCTTAATGTTGGTTTCGAAGCTACTGAGGGAGATGTTGTAATTACCATGGATGCTGATCTTCAGGATAGCCCTGATGAGATTCCCGGACTATATAACATGATCAAGGATGATGGGTTCGATATCGTATCAGGTTGGAAGAAAAAGAGATTCGATCCACTTTCCAAAACCATACCTACCAAGATATATAATGGTGTCACAAGTTGGATGAGCGGAGTAAAACTCCATGACATGAACTGTGGTCTAAAGTCCTACAGAAGTGATGTAGTGAAGAATATCGAAGTCTATGGTGAAATGCATAGATACATACCTGTAATTGCCAAATGGGCAGGATTTAATAACGTGGGAGAAAAGGTTGTACAACACCAAGCAAGAAAATACGGTGTGACAAAATTCGGATTATCAAGATTTATATATGGTCCACTTGATCTTTTTTCTATAATGTTCGTTGGCAAGTTTGGAAAAAGACCGATGCACTTTTTTGGTGTAATGGGAATATTAATCTCATTACTCGGAACTGGTTTGCTTGCCTATTTAAGTATATCAAAGTTATTTTTTGATGTAAGTGGAATAGCAAATAGACCTGCCTTTTTCTTAGGCATGCTTCTCATCATCGTAGGTGTACAGTTATTTATTGCTGGATTCGTGGCGGAGCTTGTAAGCAGAAGTGCCTATGGTAGAAATAAATATAAAATCGAAAGTCGACTCGGGCTTTAATCAGCTATTTGAACTTCTGGATGACTTGTTCTGAAACTATCAAGACTACTCTTCTTGGCCATGAATGGTATTTTACTACCGAAAACACCTTTCTTGTGAAGGTGCATTCTTGCTATCTTAGTTATACCCAAATTGATTGTCGATATCTTCTTGATGTTATCTATTGGAAATCTAACTGTTTTAAAATAATTCGTTGTATATATATATCCATCAGAAGTTTCTACCCTTTTGAGTTGAAACATAGTAAAGTAGATCAATGTCAAAAACAAAATGTAGCATACTACATAAATCATACGGAATGTAGATGAGGTTAGAAATGGCTCATCCATTGGGTCTATTAAGAAGATTACTAATCCAAAAAATCCAAAAAAGGAAACCCATAATACGGGCAGGAATATCTTAAAAAACAAGGTCAAATTCGACGATAATCTTTGCATACTGGTAGTTAATTTCTTTGTTTCTCTTAATATTAAAGATCGAACCCGATTAATTATCAAGTGATTTTTCTCTTTTTTTAGTTTCTCTAGCCGCTATAAAAATGCTTATTTCATATAATCCATAAATAGGAATACCAATCATAAATTGAGTAAGAATATCCGGAGGAGTTAAGATAGCCGCTAATACCAATATAGTCACAAACGCATGTTTTCTATAGTTCCTCATAAAAGTAGGCGTTATTAATCCCAATTTTGCTAAGAAATAGACAACCAAAGGCAATTGAAACATGACACCACTAGGTATTATAAACATTGTCATAGACCCTACATAACTAGATAGAGTTACTTCATTTTCGATGATGGAAGCTACAACATAGTTCCCTAAAAATTTTATGGCGAAAGGGGACAATATAAAATAACCGAATGCCACCCCGGTAAAGAATAACATACTACATACGAATACAACTCCTTTTGTTACTTTCTGCTCTTTGTCATATAGTCCAGGTTTGATAAATCCCCAGAGCTGATAAAAAATATATGGGAAAGATGCTATGATGCCTATATAAAACGACACTTTTAGATCCACAAAAAATGCTTCTGTCAACTGATTCGTCTTTAAAGCAATATTAGTAGATTCAAAACACATTCCAAGGTGCTCACAAAACAACCTAAAAGTGATAAATTCATTGGACAAGGGTCCAAAGATTATCTCTTCAAAAATAAATCTACTCGATAAATAGACCATGATCGCAATTATGATAATCGCTACCAAAGACCGAAAAATCACTTTCCTCAATTCATCCAAATGATCAAAGAAGCTCATTTCAGCTCCTTTTCCTTCAGGGGTGGGTTGATCGCCAGCAGAAAGTTTCTTAATCATATTACTTTATTGATCCGCAAATATACTTGCGCTTTTTTAATAGACCTATTTTTAGAACTAAATTGAAACTTCTGTGACTTGGAATATATTATACTACTTTTGCAGATTAATAGAATTATTAAATCTATAAAACTATAACACTTGTTATTATTCATCCTAATCTTCTTGGCAAGTATTACAGTCTTGCTTATAGCATCAGACAAATTTGTGGATTCTGCTGAAAAGGTAGGATTAGCAATGGGTATTCCTTCATTTATAATAGGTGTTACTATTGTGGCATTCGGAACATCTCTTCCTGAGTTGGCTACATCTATAGCTTCTGTATTTTCTGGATCTTCAGAGATAGTGATAGGTAATGCTGTAGGATCTAACATAACCAACATCCTACTAGTACTTGGTGCTGCCGCGGTATATGGAAAAGGCATAAAAATAGACTATGATGTAATGAATACTGACATCCCTATGTTATTTGGATCTGCGTTCCTTCTTTACTTTGCACTACAAGACTTCACCCTTAGTACTATGGAGTGCCTTATTTTTTTAGGTGCACTAGCTGTTTTTCTACTTAATTCTTTCAGGGGAAATAAAGACGAGAAAATAGTAAAAACAAAAACCTCTCCTAAAGATTGGTTGATACTCTTAATTGGTTCGGTGGCTATATATTTTAGTGCTACTTATACTATATATGCCATGGAAGGTGCAGCTACTCTAATGGAAATTCCAGTTCATATTATATCCATCACGATAGTTGCTTTAGGTACATCCCTACCAGAAGTAATAGTAAGTATTACCGCTGCAAAGAAAGGAAATCACGGTATGGCAGTAGGTAATGTACTCGGTTCAAATATATTCAACACCTACGCCGTGATGGCTATCCCTGGTTTAATGGGTAATCTTACTATCCCAGAAGACACCATGTCATTCAGCATTCCATTTATGATAGTAGTAACAATACTATTTGGTATAATTTGTCTTTCTAAGCGGATCTCAAAATGGGAAGGTTATATGTTGTTGATTTTCTATGTTTTCTTTATTGGAACTCTACTTGAACAACAATTAACATAAATATTACGGATTATAGTCATATAATTTACATTTCTGATTATATTAGCATGCCTAATAACCTATTAGTGTTTCCATTATTAAGGAAACTCTATTTTAAATTATCATTTATTACTTCTATAAAATTATTTGGCATGAGAAAAATTTTCCCCTTAACTCTTTTATTTGTTATCACTGGATTAAGCATTTACTCCCAAGGCAATGAAACCATGAATAACATTTGTACATCTAGTTGCTCGCCAGCAAGTAGCAGTTATGGTCAAAGAATTTGGAATGGACAGAATGGTTCTTTGTGGACAGCCACAAATTCTCGTACAGATCAAACAATAAATGGAAATGCTATAACAATGAATGACGATGTTTCAAATACATATGTAGAATCTGGAATTATTTTAGGTGGAATTGGATCATTGACAATAACAACACAAAGAAAATTTACTGGCACAACAAGCTCAATTGATGTTTTAATTAATGGAGTTTCAATCGGTACTGCACCATTAGGCACAGATCCAATCACAACAACTTTTGCTGTTGTAAATATTGGAGGAGATGTTGTAATTAGAGTTAATAACAATATTGGAGGAAGTAATTCAGGAGGTCAAGAAAGAGTTGCTATAGATGATATTACTTGGACGGGCTTTGTTCCTTTACCCGTCAAATGGACTTCTTTTACTGTGGAAGCCAAACCTAATACAAACCTTTTGGCTTGGACTACTGCAACTGAAATAAACAACGATAGATTTGATATAGAAAGATCTTCAAATGGTAAAAATTTTAAAACCATCGAAACTGTCAAAGGACAAGGAGACTCATTTAAAAATGTAGACTATAACTATGAAGACTTATCACCAATATCTGGATCAAATTACTACCGCTTAAAGCAAGTAGATTTTGATGGTAAATATGAATATTCTGACGTCATAAGAGCTGATAATATTGTATCTAGAATCAATATCTATCCGACAACTTCATATGATTATATCACGATTGATATGGATGAGCAGCAAGTAGCCTCTGTGATCGTATTCAATGAAGTAGGTCAAACTATCAAAGACATGACCATCTCAGAAATAACAACAAGAATTGATATTTCAGATTTACCTAATGGTATGTACTTTGTACAAGTAAACGCACAATCTGGAAAAGAAATAAAGAAAATAATCAAGCAATAAGCTTCGATGATTTCTTGTATAAAAAGAGCACTAGTCTGAAATGATTATTGCTCTTTTTTCGTTCATAAACTATTGTATCAAAATGATATCTTTGCAGCCAAATAAACAATCAGCACTATGTTAGGAGACTTAATGGGAAATATGGAAGAGAAACAGCTAGAAATGAAGAAAAAACTTCAAGCTGTGACCCTTTCCGAAACACTAGAGGGAATAACTATCACTGGAAATGGAGCAAGGGAAATAGTCAATATCTCAATTGACGAAAAACATCAATCTCCTGAGAACAAAGAAGAATTAGAAGATCTACTTGTTGTAACCATGAATAATCTACTAATAAAGATTGGCGAAGAAGAAGCTAAAGAATCACAAAGCATGATTAGTCAAATGCTTCCACCTGGTATGTCAGGTATGTTCGGAGCTTAATCAACAGTTATTCGCTAAATATCTCAATTTAAATATGTACATCAACTCAAAATATATAATTACTGCTAGCTTTTTACTGCTCAACCTTTTTTCGTTAACTCTAACTGGTCAAACGTCACAGTATACATTTGATGATTGTACGTTTGTAGATCAAGCCGGAATACTTCCAGCTGCCATTCCTACTTCTGCTCCAAGTTGCGCTTGTGGACTTGCAGCAGATGGACTTTATTTTGATGGTAGTAATGATAATTTAATATTTCCTAGTGAGATCGATTCTTTGATGGAACTAGATTTTACAATCAGTTTTTACTTTCGTTTTGATCAAGTGACAACTAGGACAGATATACTTTCTGTACGATCAGAATGCTCGTTAGATTCATTTATGGCGATCACTTACAATCCACTTAACAATAATATAATTTTTGAACTGGCGCAGAATATTGGTAATATAGAAACTGAAAATGTCCCTCTTGACCAATCAGTATGCTGGCATAGACTCGTATTAACCAAATCGGAACTTTTCTATAGTCTTTATCTTGACGATCAACTTGCTATTACTATCCTCTCAGATGGAATTGTGAATTTTGGTAAAAATGCTAGCCTTACAATAAATAACAGTCCATGTTTGGCAGTTAATCTTGATAGATTTAATGGTTGGATTGATGAATTTATATTTTATCAAAGAGCTCTTTCTGCCACTGAAATTGTAGCTAGTTCGCTCTATCCAGATAAAATAGTATCAAATGACACAACTATAATAGCTGGATCTCCTGTTGATATCAATGTTGGCTCTACTTGTGCGTCAAATTTCAGTTGGATACCTAATACCGATCTTGATGATCCGTCTATCTTAAACCCTACAGCTACACCAACCGCTACCACAACTTATGCCTTAAACATAGAGAATGAAGGTAACTGTATGACTACAGATCAAATAACTATAAACGTCATTAATCCTGATAAACTAGATTGTTCCAATTTATTATTACCAAATGCATTCACACCAAACAATGATCAACTCAACGATGTCTATGGTATAAGCAGCCTATTCTTGATTGATCAACTTGAGTATTTCGAAATATATGATAGATGGGGTGGTAAAATGTGGACAGCGATAAATAAAACAGATACTTGGGATGGCACATTTAACGGGCAGCTTGTAAATTCAGGAATGTACATATATAAAGTGAAGTACACCTGTACCAACCAAGGATTTGTAAAAGTAGATAACTTTTCTGTCTTAAGATAAATTATAAATCTATTTACTACCTTTAAATCCATGTCTACCAACTTAAAATATATATATTTTAATCTTGACACTTATCAGTTTGTGTTTTATGATAAAATGCAGATTAAATACAGAAAAAGATGTTGCTTCGGTTGACGAGACTAAAATATCTGCAGCTTCCAAAAAAGAGTCTAAATCCGGGGAAGAAGACTTAGATAAAGAATCTCCAAAAGTCAATTCTCAACCAAAAGAAGGGATAGTCCAAAATATCGATTCATTAAACAATAATAAATCGCGAGAAATAGAGAATACATCTAATGATGTTAAGATTCAAGATAGCCCCTCTTCTAAAGTTAAAAAGAAAAACATATATAAAAAGAAAGTTGCAAAATTGAGTTTGAAGAATTGATTTGGAATTTTGGAGAGATCGTTGAAGGTGATATCATCAAAAAGAAATTCATCTTTACAAATACAGGAAAAGCTCCTCTTCAAATAATAGGTGCTGAAGCTTCATGTGGCTGTGCTAGACCAACTGCCCCTTTTTTGGATATAGCGCCAGGTGAATCAGGTGAAATAGGTATCACATACAATAGTGTCAATAAAGACGGAGACCAAAACCAGAGATAATCATTGAATCTAATACTTACCCAAAACATACTGCGCTAAAGTTATTTGGTACAGTTAAGCCAAAGAAGAAAAATAGCGAAGTCCTAAAAAACTCTTTAAAGGTTGAGCAGGATACCACAGCCAAATATTAGCCAATATTTTGATAAAGAATCAGAACAAGAACTGAAACATTAAATAAGTTAGTCCTCCAACGACCATGCTAAACCCAACTGCATACTTGTAATTCAACCAATAGTTGGTATCGTTAGGATCTCGACTAACACTAACTCCATTTTGCTCACCATTGAAAAGAGATTTGAATTTCATACTCTTACGAGGTGAATCTCCTGATAGTTTGCTTTTAGTCAATAACATTATATCTTTTTTGCTTCCCATTGCTATGTTCTGTTTTGTGTTTAAAGAAGATAAAGGGATAAGACCAATTAGGCTAACGTAATTCGATGGTTATGCTCGGATATTCGATGAATGATTTTAAATATGCATTTCTATAGTGGCCAATTACTCAATCTCAACTACAAAGAAAGAATCTGTTAATATCCGCGTATAATTCATTCTCATCTTGCTGCCATAGCAATACAGACCTCTTCTCATCAAGCGTAGAAGATACCTCATCCATTATCTCATGATAACTCTTCCAAGGCCTTTCATGATGAGGAATATGCAACCATTCAGATTTGTTTGGCTGGTAATAGACATAACTTTTAAATGCGTCTGATAAAAATTGATCTCGGCTAACCCAGTATCCTGCAATACAATCCTCATTAAGATTTTCAATATTGAAGGTCCTATCATTAAATGGAACGAAGATATGGGCATAGAAAGCTACTAGCTGTTTGATGTTAGCTACGTCCAAACCCAATTTTTCCAGAGCTGCTATACTTGGCTCAGAATATAACAATGGCATCTGCTTATCTCTTGTCTTGTTCAGTTTTTTGACAAAAGTATCTTTTCTATTCGGACCTACTAGTTGATCAATCGGATCAGGGATAGCGCTATCAAGGATATAGAATTTGTAAGTTAATTCGATGTGTAGGACCTCTTTTGTATATACATTTTGAATAATATAGTCTAACTCACCGAGTGTCCGCTTATCATATATCAATTGTATTGAGTGAGCTAGTACATCAAACTCAGAGCAAGAATTTAATAACTGCAAGAAAACGAATTCAGCTTGATGCCCTAGTCTTCGATCGGTAGGCACTGGTGGTAAGTCTGATACGTCGATAGACAATATTGGCAATTCAAATTGTGTCATACCAAAGGCTGTTCCGCTCCATATGAGTCGAGATTTCATGAATCCTTGGTATGCTTTGTCCATCAGGGATAATTTGAAATTATAAAATCTTACAAATAAATTCTACAGCTAACGTACCAAAAAAAAGGGACATCAAAACTAATTGATATCCCTTATATATTTCATAAGAAAAGTCTGCTATTTATTCAGCTATTTCTTCTTCACCCATCATTACAGGCTCTGGCTTCTTTACAGTTACGATCATATTTCTGAACTTCTTGTGTCCTGTTCCTGCAGGTATATTCTTACCTACGATTACATTCTCTTTCAGTCCAGTCAAGAAATCAACTTTTGCTCCAATTGCTGCAGTACTAAGTACTTTAGTAGTCTCTTGGAAAGATGCCGCAGAGATCCAACTATATACACCTAATGATGCTCTAGTAATACCCTGAAGTAAAGTAGTTGATGTTGCAGATACAGCATCTCTTGCTGTTACGACTTTAGAATCATTTCTCTTCAACGAAGAGTTCTCTTCTCTCAGTTCTCTTACACTTACGAGTTGTCCAATTTTTAAGTTTTCAGAACCTCCTGCATCTTCAACGACTTTCTTGTCATAAATCCAGTCATTTTGCTCCATGAAGTTTACTCTCTCAACAGCTTCTCCTTCTAAGAATGAAGTATCCCCTGCATCAAGAATTTGTACTCTTCTCATCATCTGTCTTACGATCACCTCGATATGCTTATCGTTGATCGAAATACCTTGAGATCTATATACTTCTTGTACGCCATTCACTAAGTATGATTGTACTGCAAAAGGTCCTTTGATATTCAAGATATCTAGAGGAGATGTAGCTCCATCAGACATTTGAGATCCTGCTCTTACAAAATCACCTTCTTGAACTAAGATGTGCTTAGAAAGACCTACTAAATATTTCTTTTTCTGCCCAGTCTTCTCATCTTCGATGAATACCTCTCTGTTACCTCTTTTGATCTTACCGAATGATACGATACCATCAATTTCTGCAGTTACTGCAGGATTAGAAGGATTTCTCGCTTCGAATAACTCAGTTACTCTAGGAAGACCACCCGTAATATCCTGTACACCACCCAGTTTTCTAGGGATTTTCACGATAGTTTGACCTGGCTTCACATCAGCTCCATCTTCTATAGAGATGTATGCACCCACTGGAAGGTTGTAGCTCTTAAGCTCATCCCCTCCAGGAGTTATAATTTTAATCGTAGGAATCTTTTTCTTATTCTTAGATTCGATCACTACTTTCTCTGCATATCCTGTTTGCTCATCTCTCTCTACACGGAAAGTTTGACCCTCCTCTATAGAATCGAATTGAGCTACACCACCATCCTCAGCAATGATTACCGCGTTGAACGGATCCCATTGACAAACAACCTCCTCTTTCGAAATCTTTGCCTTATCCTTTACAAATAGTTCTGATCCATAAGGGATATAAAGTGTAGTAAATAATTTACCTGTTTCAGGATCTTTAACTCTTACTTCTCCAGATCTAGAAACGACTACATTCTTGTTAGTTTCCTTATCCTTTACGGTTTTCAAGTTATCAAACTCTATTACAGCATCAAACTTAGAAACCAAGTTAGACTCTTGTTTCGATACAGATGCAATACCACCCACGTGAAATGTTCTCAATGTCAACTGTGTACCTGGCTCTCCAATACTTTGTGCAGCAATAATTCCTACAGCATCTCCTGTCTCGGCAATCCTACCAGAAGCAAGATTCTTACCGTAACACTTACGACATACACCAGATTTAGTTTCACATGTAAGTACAGATCTGATTGTTACCATCTCTACGCCAGCTTCTTCGATTTCTATTGAAATCGCAGGAGTAATATACTCTGCAGCTTCCACAAGAATCGCATCTGTTACTGGATCTAGTACATTATGAAGTGAGTATCTACCCTCTATTCTAGCGGATAGTTTTTGTACGACATTATCATTGTCTTTCAATGCCAAAGTATCGATACCTCTTAGCGTATCACAATCCTCATCCATGATGATTACATCCTGAGATACATCTACCAATCTTCTTGTAAGATAACCGGCATCGGCAGTCTTCAAGGCTGTATCTGCAAGACCTTTTCTCGCACCGTGAGTAGAGATAAAGTACTCAAGTACTGATAATCCATCAAGGAAGTTAGATAGGATCGGGTTTTCGATAATCGCTCCACCCGTATCACCAGATTTTCTAGGCTTGGCCATCAGTCCTCTCAGACCACATAGCTGCTTAATCTGTTGTTTTGATCCCCTGGCTCCAGAATCAAGCATCATATACACAGAGTTAAATCCACCCTTATGCTCAGCTAATTCTTTCATCAAGTTCTCCGTAATCGCACTATCGGCTTTAGTCCACGTATCGATTACTTTATTATATCTCTCATTACCTGTAATAAGACCCATATTGTAATTTTCCCAAACTTCATCCACCTCATCTTGAGCTTCGATTAGTGTTTGTTCTTTTACAGTAGGAATGATCAAATCTCCAAGGTTAAACGAAAGTCCACCTTTGAATGACCAATAGAATCCCATATCCTTAATAAGATCCAAGAATGTTGCCGTTACAGAGAAATCTGTTCTAGTAATAATTCCTGAGATTACATTCTTCAAGTTCTTCTTAGTAAGTAGCTCATTTATGAATGGCACCATCTCTGGAGTCGCTTCATTAAATAATACTCTACCAACTGTAGTTTCTATTCTAGCAATAACTAAGTTACCTTCTTCATCGTCTACTCTACCTTTCGTAACGATTGGTGCGTGAAGATCTACAGCTCCTTCATTATATGCGATAATTACTTCTTCTGAAGAATAAAATTTCATTCCTGCACCTTTTACTGGGTGCTCAGGAGAAGCTGGTTTTGTAAGATAATATAGACCCAATACCATATCCTGTGAAGGAAGTAGGATTGGAGATCCATCTTGAGGATTCAACATGTTGTGCGCAGAAAGCATCAACATCTGAGTCTCAAGAATTGCAGCATGACTCAATGGAACGTGAACGGCCATTTGATCACCATCAAAATCGGCATTGAAGGCACCACATACAAGTGGGTGTAGCTGAATCGCTTTTCCTTCTACCAATGTTGGCTGGAATGCTTGGATCGAAAGTCTGTGAAGCGTAGGAGCCCTGTTGAGCATTATTGGGTGTCCTTTTAGGATATTCTCCAATATCTCCCAGATCACAGGATCTTTTCTATCTACTAATTTCTTAGCTGATTTTACTGTCTTTACAATTCCTCTCTCAATCAATTTTCTGATTACGAAAGGCTTAAAAAGCTCTGCTGCCATTCCCTTTGGAAGCCCACATTCGTGAATTTTCAATGTAGGTCCAACAACGATAACAGATCTACCAGAATAATCTACCCTTTTTCCAAGTAGGTTTTGTCTGAAACGACCTTGCTTTCCTTTTAATATATCAGAAAGAGACTTCAATGCTCTACCACCTTCCGCTTTTACAGCATTAGATTTTCTAGAGTTATCAAAAAGAGAATCTACAGCCTCTTGAAGCATTCTTTTCTCATTTCTGAGGATTACTTCAGGAGCTTTGATCTCCAATAGTCTCTTCAATCTGTTATTTCTGATGATTACTCTTCTATATAAATCATTCAAATCAGAAGATGCAAATCTACCACCATCTAGAGGCACCAATGGTCTCAATTCTGGCGGTATTACTGGAAGGTATTGAATCACAGCCCATTCTGGTCTGTTGTCAATTCTAGATTGACCTTCTCTGAATGCTTCTACAACTCTTAGTCTCTTAAGTGCTTCAGATTTTCTCTGTTGAGAAGTCTCATTGGCAGCTTGGTGTCTAAGGTCGAAAGATAACTGATCAAGTTCTAATCTTTCGAGTAGTGCTTTTACAGCTTCAGCACCCATCAATGCTATAAACTTAGTTGGATCAGATTCGTCCAACTGTTGGTTTTCTTGTGGAAGTGTATCTAATACTTCGAAGTATTCCTCCTCCGTCAATAGATCCATTTTCGCTAATTCCCCTTCCTTAGCACCTGGCTGAACTACTACATATCTTTCATAGTAGATGATTGTTTCCAACTTCTTAGAAGATAATCCCAATAGGTAACCAATCTTGTTAGGAAGTGATTTGAAGAACCATATGTGTACAACAGGTACAACTAACTTAATGTGTCCCATTCTCTCTCTTCTTACCTTCTTCTCGGTAACCTCTACACCACATCTATCACATACGATACCTTTATATCTGATACGCTTGTACTTACCACAGTAACATTCGTAATCTTTAACAGGTCCAAAAATTCTTTCACAGAAAAGACCATCTCTTTCCGGCTTATAAGATCTATAGTTAATCGTCTCTGGCTTTAAAACCTCACCAAACGATCTTTCAAGGATATCATCCGGAGAACACAAACTAATAGTGATTGTGTCAAACGGTTTCCTTGCATCAACATTCTTTTTAAATGGCATAATTCCCTATTTATATTGTTTCTGGGGTTTTGGTATAATCTCCACCCCTAAGAATATTAAAAGTTGTTTTGTAGCGCTTTCTCTACACCCTTTCTAGATATCTATCTAAAAAGATTAGTCAAATTTCACATCTAATGCCAAACCTCTAAGCTCGTGCACTAATACGTTGAATGACTCAGGTATACTTGGCTCTGGAAGATTATCACCTTTTACAATTGCCTCGTATGCTTTAGCTCTACCTAAGATATCATCAGACTTGATAGTCAATAATTCTCTCAAGACATTTGATGCACCGTATGCTTCCAAAGCCCATACTTCCATCTCACCAAATCTCTGTCCACCAAACTGAGCTTTACCACCCAATGGTTGTTGAGTAATCAATGAGTATGGTCCGATAGACCTAGCGTGCATCTTATCATCAACCATGTGAGATAATTTCAGCATATAGATTACACCTACTGTTGCTTGCTGATGGAATCTATCTCCAGTTTCACCATCATGTAAGTAAGTTTGACCAAGAGATGGTAAATCTGCTTTTACACATTCCGCATCAATTTCTGCCATACTAGCTCCATCAAAGATTGGAGTTGCATATTTTACACCCATTTTCTTTCCTGCCCATCCAAGAACTGTTTCGAAAATCTGACCCAAGTTCATCCTTGAAGGTACACCTAGTGGATTCAATACAATATCTACTGGGGTTCCATCATCAAGGAATGGCATATCTTCTTCTCTTACGATTCTAGATACGATACCCTTGTTACCATGTCTTCCCGCAAGCTTATCACCTACTTTCAGCTTTCTCTTCTTAGCCATATAAACTTTTGCAAGTTTCAATACACCAGCTGGAAGCTCATCTCCAATAGAAATGTTGAACTTCTCTCTTTTGTATTTACCAACTTCTTCGTTTACTTTGATATTATAGTTATGTAGCAATCTTGCTACACTCCCGTTCAATCCATCATCAGTAGTCCATCCAGTATAATCCACTTGACTATAATCTAGATCCTTAAGATCTTTGATTGCAAATTTCTTACCCTTAGAGATCAACTCTTCGTTATAGATACTTTTCACACCTTGTGAAGTCTTACCTTTTACAAGAAGCATCAATTTATCAACTAAGATTGTCTTGAGCTCATTGATCGCAATAGCGTGCTTATCTTCTAATTTAGAAAGTAATTCTTTTTCCTGAACCTTCTGGAACTTATCCTTCTTTGCTCTAGCAAATAATCTCTTTCCAATAATTACACCTTTAGTAGAAGGTGGCGCTTTCAATGAAGCATCTTTCACATCACCAGCTTTGTCACCAAAGATCGCTCTCAATAGTTTTTCTTCAGGAGTTGGATCTGACTCTCCTTTTGGAGTAATCTTTCCAATCAGTATATCACCTTCTCTAACCCAAGCTCCGACTCTGATGATACCATTTTCATCCAAGTCTTTAGTAGCCTCTTCTGATACGTTAGGTATATCATTTGTCAATTCTTCTTCACCTAATTTTGTATCTCTTATATCAATATCAAAGTTCTCAATGTGAAGTGAAGTAAATACATCTTCTTTTACAACTCTTTCCGATAGTACAATCGCATCCTCAAAATTATACCCTTTCCAAGGCATGAAGGCTACCATAAGGTTTTGACCCAATGCCAATTCCCCTTGCTCTGTAGCATAACCATCACAAAGAAGAGATCCTCTTTTCACTCTCTTACCTTTTGAAACAATAGGTTTAAGATTTATAGAAGTACCTTGATTCGTTCTTCTGAACTTAGTAAGATTATATGTTTTAGTATTGTCTTCAAAAGATACTAATTGCTCTTCTTCCGTTCTGTCATATCTAATTACGATCTTACTTGCATCTACATATACAACTTCACCATCGCCTTCTGCATTGATCAACATTCTAGAATCCTCAGCTACTTGCTTTTCGATACCAGTACCAACAATCGGAGATCTAGGCTTTACACACGGTACAGCCTGACGTTGCATGTTAGATCCCATCAGGGCTCTATTGGCATCATCATTCTCCAAGAATGGAATCAATGAAGCAGAAACACCTACAATCTGGTTAGGGGCTACATCCATATATTCAATATCCGCTGGTGCTAGAACTGGAAAATCACCATGTTCTCTACACTTGATTTGATCAGTAAGGAAAGCTCCTTTCTCATCAACTTCAGTATTTGCTTGTGCGATTTTCTTGAAATCTTCTCCTTCCGCAGATAAATACTGCATCTCTGTTTTTAGATCAAGTTTACCATCTACTACTTTTCTATATGGAGTCTCCAAGAATCCCATTTTGTTAACCTTTGCTAATACACATAGCGTCGAGATCAATCCAATGTTAGGTCCTTCTGGTGTCTCAATCGTACATAGACGACCATAGTGAGAATAATGAACATCTCTTACTTCGAAACCTGCTCTTTCTCTCGAAAGACCTCCAGGTCCTAAGGCTGATATTCTTCTTTTGTGTGTTATTTCGGATAATGGATTCGTTTGATCCAAAAACTGAGACAATTGTGATGTACCGAAAAAAGAGTTGATTACAGAAGATAATGTTCTCGCATTGATCAAATCGATCGGTGTGAATACTTCATTATCTCTTACATTCATTCTTTCTCTAATCGTTCTTGCCATTCTTGCAAGACCTACACCAAATTGAGCATATAATTGCTCCCCAACAGTTCTAATTCTTCTGTTTGATAAGTGATCAATATCATCAAGCTCAGCTTTTTGATTGATAAGACTTACTAAGTACTTTACGATTGCAATGATATCCTCTTTCGTCAATACCAAAGTGTCACCACTAGTACCAGAATCTAATTTTCTGTTTATTTTATATCTACCTACCTCGCCAAGATTATATCTCTTATCTGAGAAAAATAGTTTATCAATAATACCTCTTGCAGTATCCTCATCAGGTGGATCTGTTCCTCTCAATTGTCTATAGATCTGAGTTACGGCTTCGATCTCAGAAGATGATGGATCTTTCTGTAGTGTATTATATATAATTGAGTAATCTTCGTCTAAATCTTCTTTCTGAAGGATTACTTTTTCTGAATTTGATTCAAGGACTAATTCTATATTGTCCTCATCGAGAATCACATCTCTTTCCAGGATGATCTCATTTCTCTCAATTGTAACCAACTCACCAGTATCTTCATCAACGAAATCTTCCGTCCATTTTTTAAGAACCCTAGCGGCTAGTTTCCTTCCTACTGCTTTTTTAAGCGTCTTCTTATCTGCATCAACTTCCTCTGCAAGGTCGAAAATGTTTAAGATTTCTCTATCAGAATCATATCCGATAGCTCTCAATAAAGTAGTAACAGGGAATTTTTTCTTTCTATCGATATACGCATACATCACAGAATTAATATCCGTAGCAAATTCCATCCAAGCACCTTTAAAAGGTATTACTCTAGCAGAGTAAATCTTAGTACCATTAGGGTGGAAATTTTGACTAAAGAATACACCTGGAGACCTGTGTAATTGAGATACTACAACTCTCTCCGCTCCATTGACAACAAAAGTACCTCTTGGAGTCATGTAAGGAATATTTCCTAAGAATACATCCTGTACAATTGTTTGGAAATCTACATGTTCCTCATCATTACAAGATAATCTTAGTTTTGCTTTTAGAGGCACACTATAAGTAAGTCCTCTCTGCATACACTCTTCGATGCTATATCTAGGTGGATCTACAAAATAATCTAGGAATTCTAATACGAATATATTTCTCGCATCAGTAATTGGGAAGTTTTCTTGGAATACTCTAAATAATCCTTCATTTCCTCTATTCTCTGGAGTTGTTTCTAATTGAAAGAACTCTTTGAAAGATTTTAATTGAATTTCGAGTAAATCTGGATAATTATCCTCCAATTTCATTTTACCGAAATTGTGTCTTAATGCTCCAGCATTGGTTACTATGTCGTTAGATGCCATCCGATTGCGTTTAAAAGTGAGTTACGGTTGCTAATAAATTAGCAACTAAATAAGTTTGCAAAACGATTTTAATAATCGATACATTCACTATTAGATATTCAGATATACTCTGGTATCACTGCAAATTATCTTTGATCTTGTGCATGAATGTAGAAACACAAGAATATTTCGATATTTCACAGAAAAACAACAATAGGCTTAACCCACGCTATCACATGGGTTAAGCCATTTTTGTCATATTATATTTGAACTAATTAGTTCCGTCATTAAAGATCTCTGGTTAATAGAATTACTTCAATTCTACATCAGCACCAGCTGCTTCAAGAGCTGCTTTGATTGACTCAGCCTCAACTTTATCAACACCTTCTTTGATTACTGCAGGTGCTCCATCAACTAATTCCTTAGCTTCTTTCAATCCTACTCCAAGAAGATTTTTCACTTCTTTTACAACGCCTAACTTCGCTGCTCCAGCTGAGTTCAACATGATATCAAATGATGTCTGTTCTTCAACTGCAGCTTCTCCGCCACCTGCTCCACCTGCTGCTACTGCTACTGCTGCTGCTGCTGGCTCGATTCCGTATTCGTCCTTAAGAATTGTAGCTAGTTCACTAACTTCTTTTACTGTAAGGTTTACTAATTTTTCTGCAAAGTCTTTTAATTCTGCCATTTTAAATGGATTTTAAATTTTTAATAATTACAATTTAATACTAGGTGAATTGGGTCCACTTGGAAGCTGCTTCTCCAATTCGTTGGGCTCTTATCCTCTTTCTTCAAGAGTCTTAAGAATACCTGCAATAGTGCCTCCACTACTCTTAAGAGCAGAGATAACATTTTTCGCAGGAGATTGTAACAATCCTATAATCTCACCTACTAATTCATCCTTAGATTTAAGAGTAGCTAATATATCTAATTGATCATCTCCTAAGAAGATGTCGCTATCAATGTATGCCGCTTTTAAAATCGGTCTCTCGAAACTCTTTCGAAATTCTTGGATAACTTTTGCTGGTGCATTTCCAGTATCTGCAAAGAATACTGTTGTAGGTCCTGCAAGAGCACTATATAGTCCCTCGAAGTTTCCTGCCATATCACCTGTTGCTTCCATTGCCTTTTGAGCAAGAGTGTTTTTTACAACTTGTACTTCAATACCTTTTTCAAAGCATGTCCTTCTGAGCTTATTTACTTGCCCTACTGTAAGTGTAGAAGAATCTGCGAAGTAAAAATATTGGCTTTCGCTAAATTTTACTTTTAGGTCCTCTATAACTTGAGATTTTTCTGATCTTGTCATTTCAGCTTATTTTTTTTAGAAAAAGGATTATTCAATAATTGTCTTCGTATCTATTTTGATACCTGGACTCATAGTCGAAGCTGCAGTCACAGATTTCATATAGATACCTTTTGCAGTTGCAGGTTTCATTCTATTAATAGTTCCGAGAAGTTCTTGAGCGTTTTCAGCTAATTTCTCTGGAGTGAAAGACACTCTACCTATTGATGAATGAATAATACCATACTTATCTACTCTGAAGGCAATTTTACCACCTTTTACATCTTGAACAGCTGCCCCAACATTAGGTGTTACAGTACCTGTTTTCGGATTCGGCATAAGACCTCTAGGTCCTAAGATCCTACCTACTCTACCTACTTGAGCCATTGTGTTCGGCATTGCAATGATTACATCTACGTCAGTCCATCCCTTTTGAATTTTCTGTATGTATTCATCCAATCCTGCATAATCAGCTCCTGCGTCTAACGCTTCTTGCTCTTTATCAGGTGTACACAATACCAATACTGTTTTAGATTTACCAGTACCATTTGGCAATGTTACTGTTCCTCTGATCGCTTGATCAGCTTTCCTAGGATCTACTCCTAATCTAATGTGAAGATCTACTGATGCGTCAAATTTTGTAAGATTTACATCTTTGACGGTTTTCATAGCATCTACGACAGAATAAAGTTTTTCCGCATCATATTTGTCTGCGATCGACTTTTTCTTCTTGCTAAGTTTAGCCATATTAAAATTGTTTGAGGTAATAACGATAGCCTATTTATAAGAACTACCTCCCTACCAGTTAATAATCATTAGTCCAAAGACTACTTAATCTTCTTCTTCTGAAGCACCCCATGGCGGAGTACCATCCATAGTAAGACCCATACTTCTTGCAGTACCAGCTACCATTTTCATAGCTGATTCTATTTTGAATGCATTAAGATCTTCCATTTTACTTTCTGCAATTTCTTTAACTTGATCCCATGTTACAGTTCCAACTTTAATTCTATTTGATTCTGGAGATCCTTTTTTTAATTTTGCAGCGTCCATTAATTGTACAGCAGCAGGAGTCGTCTTGATTGCGAAATCGAAAGACTTATCTTTATATACTGTAATAACAACTGGAACAATTTGTCCTTGTTTTTCTTGAGTTCTAGCATTGAATCTTTTACAAAATTCCATGATATTCAAACCCTTAGCACCCAACGCAGGACCTACTGGTGGTGATGGATTAGCTTGTCCACCCTTCACCTGCAATTTTACGAAACCTTCTATTTCCTTTGCCATTTCTTGTTATTCTAATCTATTGATAAATGTTGACCGTCTTGGTATTTGTCGATTATTTCAGGGAAGCTTGAAACAGAAATTCTTCAAATACTTGACTTATTTGGTCTATGTTTGTTTTTCAACTTGCATGAAGTTAAGCTCGACTTCGGTTCCACGACCAAATATCTTTACTATAACTGTCAGCTTTTTCTTTTCTTCATTTACTTCCTTGACATCCCCAACGAAGTCATTGAAAGGTCCATCAATAATCTTTATTGTCTCACCTACTAAGTATGGCTCTATCATAGCTTCTACTGAGTCTTGTGAATCATCCACTTTACCGAGCATTCTATTTGCTTCAGATTGCTGCATCGGGATAGGATTACTTCTACCCAAAAAGTGAATAACATTGGTCATATTAGACAGCGTTTGTATAATCTCACCAGAAAATTTAGACGGATATGCCTCAACTAAAATATAACCAGGAAGAATGTTACGCTCCATGATTACTTTTTTACCGCTCCTAATTTTATATACTTTCTCTGAAGGCACAAGAATATGGGTAACAAAATCACCCCATCCACTTCTTTGAATCTCAAGTTCCATACGTTCCTTGATCTTCTTTTCTTTACCACTTATTACTCTCAGAGAGTACCATCTTTTTTCTTCTTCCATGGTTTATTTATTACTTGCAAGCGAATAAATAAACTTTAATGACTGATTTGACACAGTATCAAGTCCGAAGACAACCAATGCAAAAATTATTGAAGCAACAATAACTAATACTGCATTTGATGTAAGCTCAGACCATGTAGGCCAAGTTACATTGTGTACTAGCTCATTATAGCTTTCTTTAATATACAAGAAAAAATCATTCATGTTATATATGTTTATAAAGTCTCATGACCATCAATGATCACGGCTACTTCAGATAAAACCTATTTAGCAGGGGAGACAGGACTCGAACCTGCAACTTGCGGTTTTGGAGACCGCTGCTCTGCCAATTGAACTACTCCCCTTTCTGAATGATTATTTAAAACAATCAACACTTGTTTGAAAATGATAAATAATCAATCAGAGGATATTGAGAAACATATAAAAGTATTCTTTAATACAACATTCCACAATATGAAAAATTAAGCACCCGATAATCGAGTGCTTAATTTATATTCAAAGCTTAATATATCTTTAAAAAGATAGTCAGCTATTAATCAATAATTTCAGTTACTTGACCTGCACCTACGGTTCTACCACCTTCTCTAATTGCAAATCTAAGTCCTTTATCCATCGCAATAGGGTTGATAAGTTTCACTTCAAGTGTAACGTTATCACCTGGCATTACCATTTCTACTCCGCCTGGAAGAGATACATCACCAGTTACATCAGTAGTTCTGAAGTAAAACTGTGGTCTATATCCGTTAAAAAATGGAGTGTGACGTCCACCTTCATCTTTTCCTAATACATACACTTCACATTTGAAATGAGAGTGAGGAGTTACAGAACCTGGCTTACAGATTACCATTCCTCTTTTGATCATATCTTTTTCAATACCTCTAAGAAGTAGACCAGCGTTATCACCAGCTTCTCCTCTATCAAGGATCTTTCTGAACATTTCTACACCTGTACATACTGAAGTAAGTGGCTTAGCATCTGCTGCTTGCATACCGATGATCTCAACTGGATCTGCAGTATTAATCACACCTCTTTCAATTCTACCTGTAGCTACTGTTCCTCTACCAGTAATTGAGAATACATCCTCAATAGGCATTAAGAAAGGCTTTTCTACATCTCTTATTGGCTCAGGAATATCAGCATCAACAGCAGCCATCAATTCTTTGATTTGCAAAGCTGCATCAGCGTCTCCTTCAAGAGCCTTAAGTGCAGAACCTTGGATTACTGAAGCATTATCTCCATCAAACTTGTACTGATCAAGAAGTTCTCTTACTTCCATTTCTACCAGTTCAAGCATTTCAGGATCGTCAACAAGATCCACTTTATTCATGAATACTACAATCTTAGGTACACCTACTTGTCTACAAAGTAGAATGTGCTCTCTTGTTTGAGGCATAGGACCATCTGTAGCCGCAACTACTAGTATAGCACCATCCATCTGAGCCGCACCCGTTACCATGTTCTTTACGTAATCTGCGTGACCAGGACAATCTACGTGAGCGTAGTGTCTGTTCGCAGTTTCGTACTCAACGTGAGCAGTATTGATTGTAATACCTCTTTCTTTTTCTTCTGGAGCTGAATCGATAGAATCGTAACTCATCTTTTCTGATCCATTTTCCTCAGCCAATACATAAGTTATTGCTGCGGTTAGTGTTGTTTTACCATGATCCACGTGGCCGATCGTACCGACATTGACGTGAGGTTTGGTCCGTTGAAAAGTTTCTTTAGCCATTGGATAACTGTTTAATAAAAATTATAAAAATTGTTTAAAAAATTATTCTTCGGTAATTTTGAGCCGATGAAGGGATTTGAACCCCCGACCCCGTCCTTACCATGGACGTGCTCTACCTCTGAGCTACATCGGCAATTATTTAATTAACGACGCAACCTCAAAAGGCGAACAATTTTATTGAGCGGGAGACGAGACTCGAACCCGCGACCCTCAGCTTGGAAGGCTGATGCTCTACCAACTGAGCTACTCCCGCTTATTAAATTACCTTTTGTGAATGTGTGGGGGTGGTAGGATTCGAACCTACTCAGCCTAAGCACAGGATTTACAGTCCTGCCCACCTCTCCCACTGTGGCGCACCCCCATACTTTTTATTCACAAAAAAGTGAGCCGATGGAGGGATTCGAACCCCCGACCCGCTGATTACAAATCAGCTGCTCTGGCCAACTGAGCTACATCGGCAATTACATTATTTCAAGCCATATATCAGATCCTTATCTGAAAAGCGTTGCAAAAGTAATACAATTATTTTAATTGGAAAACATTTTTTTCAAAAAAGGTTAACTATTTTTTTATTTTATTTCCAGCTTAACATTCCAAAGCCACTGCCACAAAATAAAAAGAGCCATTAACTATAGTTTGACCTATATTTAATGGCTCAAGTTTGCATTTTACCTAATTATTAGGTAGTCGACGCCTAAGTATTAATTCACCATTTTTTCTTTATATTTTTTTAGTTGTCGTTCTAAGCTTGATGTACATTCATCTACAGCCCCCTCGAATGTTTTATCTTCTGCCTTAGAGACCAAAACTTTGCCGGGGACGGATACTGTGACCTCCACTACTTTGTCTCTTACTTGCCCAGAATTTTCCAATTTTAAGTAAACTGTGCTATTTGTAATTCGATTAAAGTATCTATTCAACTTGTTTAGCTTAGTTTCAATAAACCCTTTCAATTTTTCATCCGCACTGAATCCTACATTATTAATAGTTACACTCATATATTTATTGATTTTGATTATAAGTACAAAATAGGCTTATTGATCGAATAAAGCAAATCGTTTTTTCACAAATAGAATTTTATCTATGTATCATTTTGACAATAAGGAATTTATGAATAATAATATTTTTTTCACCTACTATTCCCCTAGCGGATGAGCCCTTTTATACTCCTTCTTTAATCTCTCAATAGAATTATGTGTATAAACTTGAGTCGCCGCTAAACTTGCATGACCCAACAATTCCTTTACAGAATTAAGCTCAGCACCATTGGAAGATAAATGAGTAGCGAAAGTATGTCGCAACACATGAGGGCTGGTCTTCTCAGAAGCGTTGATAGACTTTAGCTTCTTAGTAACAATATTAAAAATCAACTTTGGGTATACCTTTTTTCCTTTGTCTGTTACAAAGACAAAATCATGATCAAGTGATCCAAATTCTTCCAGTAAAGATTCTTTGTATTTTTCAAGTTTCAATAAAAATGGATTTGAAATCGGGCACATTCGCTCTTTATTTCCTTTTCCCAGCACTTTGATTTCCATTCTTGCAGTATTCAGGTCCGAAAAAGTGAGATTTTGAAGCTCACTGCGTCTTATCCCTGTCAAGTATAATAACTCAATAATAAGTTCATTTCTTAATTCTGAAAAAGTCTTTTCTCCTAGCTTAGATTCAATTAGATACTCCATCTTCTTTTCTGGAACAAAGGATGGAAGTCGCTTAGGTTTTTTCATTGATTGAACTTTCGCCATAGGATTTTTCTCGACAAGTTCTTTTCTTCTTAAGTATTTATAAAACGATTTCAAAGCAGATATCTTCCTATTTACACTTACATTAGAAACACCATCTGATTTTAATTTTACTATCCAAGACCTAATCATCAAATGATTTGCTGCGTTAATTTCCTCAATTTCATATTGCTCTGATACATATGAAATAAATGAAAGAATATCATTTCGATAAGAAATAACAGTATGCTGCGATCTTTTTTTGATCACTCCCATATATTCTAAAAAGTCTTCTAGAAGTTTTTTCATTTGCAATATCTCTTTATTAAATACCGCAACAATCATTCCTTTAAATCTGTAACTATTTTACTGTGAGGTCATCATAATATACAAAAGGACGCCCATCTTTAGTTAATCCTTGAATTTCAATAAGGTAATCAGTGACATTATCAGCAGTATAAAACCCGATACTACCATTTCCATTCTCAGTCGTCACTCTTGGATTCCAATATAGTGTTGTCCTCATATCGACTTTTTCATTACCAGCAAATGCACTACCATAATCAGGATGATAAAATTCCCTTGCAAAATAATAACCATCGTGTGTAAGATATGCAACATAATCAGGTCTGCTAAATAATCCATCACTATACGTGTTACTCCCCTGTTTTGTATAAATAGCTACTATACCATTGGGTGCATTATATATAGCTGTAGAAGAGAGGCCTTTAAGAATATCCACAAATTCTATCATTGTTGGGTTCATTGCATTTAATGATTGGATACTTGATCTCACTCCATCGATCAAAACTTCTGCATCCAAACTACCACTTATGGTATTTGATCCACCACGGAATCTAAATCTTTGGTCGAATCCGGGGTTACCAACAACTTGTACACCAGGAATTGCATCTCGGACAATCTCAAAAACAGATTTATATGGACTCATCTCCATAATAGAATCCATAAATATTCTTTTATCATAATGTGAATGAACTATACCTCTTTCAATTCTGAGCTTTTGATCTCTCGTCAGTTTCTTTGCTGAGATTGATACTTCCTCTAATTCAATAAACATGCTTGCATACATACTATCTTGAATTTGGCTACTCTTACTTATTGCGACATATTCTATTAAGACCTCATTACTTGATTCACCTTTATATTTTATGATATTTTTAGTTTCGATGTCAGTTAGGTTTGTACTATTAATTACTAGTCTAACGTCATCAGTTTTCCCTTCTTTACTTACATCAAAATTTGGAATACTTGCTTTCAAAAATAAATTGGTGTTTGGTAGAAGATGGATACCCGTAATTCTAAATGATCCATCTGGATTAGTTTTTATTACTTCGGCAATCATGGATTCATTCATTGTGATTAGCTCAACATTGGCTTCTACAGGATCTCCTTTATATAGAACTAAGCCAGAAATAGTAAATCCAGATTCAGGAATGAACTCTATATATGGGTCATTAAGATTACTCATATCTTCCCACTTAAATCTAGTCCAGCCTTTTGTCATCATCTGTAAGTCCAATAAAAACTTTGATTTCTTACTTTGATCAGCAAAGTATTGATTCGGATTATCGATATATTGAGAAAACTCTGATGCTAATAACATATATGATTTAATATTAATAGCTTTTTTATTTCCTTTAATAGTAGAATTATCTACAATAGTGACAGAAAAGTCTCCATCAATAGGTTTGTCTTTTGAATCTCTTAATTGAACTGATAAATCCGCTTTCTGTCTTCTATTCAAATACTCATATGGGATATCGGAGGTAACCTTGACTTCATTTGCTGGATGATCTAAAAACATTGTTCGTTCTGCCACCGGTTTTCCTCCATTAGTAAATAATGTTATCTGAGCGACTCCATCCGGTAAAATTGATTTATCTATTTTTAACCGGGCTGTCTTGCCATAAAGACTATCTTGCTTAAGAAATATCTCTCCCCTAATATGACCTATAATGAAAGCTCCATCTAAATTGATATTTTTGGAGCATTCCACATCAATAAACAAGTTACTTGAATTTAAATTATTGATTTTTAACCCGTAGCCTTCTGATCTTACTTTCGGTAGTTCATTTTTTTCTCTATTTAATTCTACATAGTAACTTTCGCCTAATTGAGGTGTAAATGTAAAGTAACCTATACCTTGAGCTGAAGGCTTTGTTACTAATATTGTTTCATCGTTTCTATTCTTAAGTTCTAAGTCTCCTCTTCTATTAGTGGGCAATTCAAATGCAACTTTTGATAAAAGTCCAGCAACCAATTCTCCTCCTTCTGGATAGAATTTCATCTCATTCGTATTAGTTTTTATAATACGATCATCTAAATATTCTTCAGAATCGTCATTACTAAGCACAAGGATTTCTTTAGAGAATATGTATTCTTCATCATAATTTCTCATGTAATTTGTAAACGCTTTTAATACAATTTTACCTGGTTTGATCTTAGAGTCTATTTTAAAGTCTCCCTTACCAAATCGACCATCCAATTCAATATTTCTCTCTTCAAACATATATCCATTTTCATCTTCCAGCGTAACATATGCCAGATTAGAAACACTCTTTGAAGAGTGATCACTAGAATTAGTAACATAAACTGAAAACCAAATATCATCGCCTATCGTATAATATGGTTTATCAGTATGCACATAAACTTTAGTTTGTGGATACCCATAAAGTCTCTTTTCCCATTTTTCAACTAATTCATCCATTTTGGATGTCGGTAAAATCGTGAATGATGCAAAAGTCAATATTCCAATTACAAAAAACAGGATCGAATACTTATCTATCTTAATCATTATAATAAATCTAATTATTGAGAACAACATTCAATTATCTAATATGCTACTCTTGATAACGCTTGAAACGCAAAAAAAGCTTCTCATTTATAACTGCAAGTATCGTGAAAACATATGATATTTATCAAGATAATAAGAAATGAAGCTAAATGGAATCTGAAATTCGATAATACTACCCTCAAGCCCTGAGAATCTTGGAGTTTGAACAAAAACAACTAAGAAATATTTATTGAAATATGTATTATGTATTTACCTTTAGCGATTGCAGATAAATGCAAAAGCAATAACACATGAATAAAATTATTAACTGTTTATTTTCTACCCTATTAATTATGGGGTTTTCTGTAGCTGGATTATGTCAATCATACCAGTATAGCAATGTCGCTTCGTCTGTAGGTATAGATCATACTTATATCCTAAACAATTCTGGAGGAGGCTCCAGTTTTTATGATTTTGATATGGATGGCAATGATGATATCACATTAGCTACAGGAGAGGGAGAGCTTATTCATTTTTATAAAAATATCGGATCTGGATTCGAAAAAGTGGATTTAGGTATAACAAATATTGCCAAAGCAAAATCAGTAATATGGGTTGACTATGATAACGATGGAGATAAGGATTTTTATGTGGCAGAATTTGACGGATACAATAAGTTATATAAGAATGATGGTCTCATGAATTTCACAGATGAAACTATTTCTAGCGGACTTCCAGTAGATTCTGTTCGGTCTTTTGGAGCTATTTGGGGTGACTACAATCGTGATGGTCACTTAGATTTGTATTACACCGCTAGAAATAGTGGGGCAAGTTCTACAGGTCATAAAAATAGACTTTTCAAGAATAATGGAGATGGCACTTTTGAAGAGCGGACCTATTACACTCATGCAGATGACACAGGTAAGCTTCCTTTCTGTTCTGCTTTCTTTGATTACAATAAAGATAACTGGCCTGACATTTATATTGCCAACGATCGCGATAAAGGGAATACACTCTTGATGAATGATACAGGAATATTTGAAGACGTAAGTGAAGCATGTAATGCAGATCTAGAAATAGATGCTATGAATGTTGCCATCGGAGATATTGACAACAATGGACTACAAGACATTTATATAACTAATACACCTTCAGGCAGTGCATTATTAACATGTAATACAGACTCGAATACATATACATTCGAAGAGGAAGCAGGAGATAGGGGAGTTGGTTTCTATGGTATAGGATGGGGTGCCAATTTTCTTGATGCTAACAATGATGGATGGCAAGACTTATATGTCAGTGGCATGTTGATTGGCAGTGATGTTATAAGTAGTAAGCTCTATATTAATGATCAATCCGGATTCTTTGATCCCGCTACAGAAGGGTTAGTAGGAGATACAGTTCGAAGTTTCACAAATGCGATTGGAGATTGGAACAATGATGGCGTAGCTGATATTGTTGTTAATAATTCCGAATATTTTAATTCTCAATTGTGGTCATCGTCAGGAGGTGAAAATAACTGGATCAAAATTGGTTTACAAGGTGTTCTTTCAAATCGGGATGCTATTGGTACTTCTGTTGAGTTATTCTATGAGAATGGTTACCAGTATCACTATACACATTGTGGAATCGGATTCATGGGGCAAAATAGTTCCAATCTTTTGATCGGGCTTGGAGGAGTCAGTCAAATAGATTCAATCAAGCTCCTTTGGCCTACTGGTCACATAGATATAATGTATGATATTCCATCAAATCAAAAAATTACACTTGTAGAAGGTTTTTTTACTAATGGAGATATTTATGTAGATCCCTTAATATCTACATCTACCATTAATTTACATCGATCACAAGACCTATCAATCTATCCAAACCCTGCTATTAATCAAGTAACGATTGATATTGTAGAGGAGGATTTTTCTTGGAGAACATTTGATTTAATAGGAAATGAAATCGACCATGGAAAGTCTCAAACAATCAACACAGAATATTATAAGACAGGAACGTACATTTTGTCTGTAAAAACGAAGAGTGGTACGCAATCTAAATTATTTCAAAAGTATTAACTAGAAAACACATAGCATAAATATATATGAAGACATCAATATCTACAATCATACTTATATTATTTACTTTCAGTTGTATAGGTCAATCAATCCTATTTTCAGAAGAACAGGTCGAAAGAAACCTCGAACATAAATTTTATCATACCAATTTCAATGGAGGAGGCGTAGCATTTGTTGATATTGACAATGATGGCGATGATGATGTTTACTTAACAGGAGGTAAAGAAGTAGATAAATTGATGATCAATGATGGATCTGGATTTTTCACGAATGTTACTGAAGGAACAGGTTTAGAAATTACTTCAGAAATATATACCGCTGGAATTACCTATGGAGATATTGACAATGACGGGGATAAAGATTTCTTTGTAAATACTCATGCTGGAATTGATGGTAGCTATACCTATAATATGCTTTTTCGTAATAATGGAGATATGACTTTTACTAATATATGGCCTACAAGCACTGATAAAAGTATGACCATGGGTACTGTTTTCTTAGATTATGATTTAGATGGTGATCTAGATATTTATAATGTTAATTATGTAGATGAAGTCATTTTTACATATGATGATATGAATCAAATAAATGGATTTGATCATGAATGCTATTCTAACTATATGTATAGAAATAATGGGGATGGAACATTTACAAATACAACAAATCAACTTGGCTTAGGTGATACTGGATGTGCACTTACCGTGACAGCTTCGGATTATGACAATGACGGGGATTTAGATATACTACTAGGCAACGACTTTGGACCTTTCATACAACCTAATAAACTATATAGGAACGATATCGAAGATGGTAAATTCACAGAAGTAGGTATGTCTACAAATAGTGACAATGAAATGTTTTCAATGGGTATAGCAGTAGGTGATTACGATAATGACCTTGATCTTGACTATTATATTTCAAATCTGGGCAAAAATGTATTTCTTAAAAATGAAGGAGGAACATTTTCACAGGCTGAAGAAGAAGCTGGTGTTGAAAATGAATTGGTAGCTAAAGATAGCTCATTGTCTATTAGTTGGGGTACATTATTTGCAGATGTAAACAATGACATGTATTTAGACTTATTCATATCAAATGGATACGTACCAGCTCCCGCATTTGTAGATAATGGTAATCTAGAGCCTGACAAATTATACATCAATAATACAGATGGTACATTCGCTGAAATGGATAGCACTTCTGGAATATGGAATGAAATAACATCAAGAGGGTGTGCTTATTCTGATGTTAATAATGATGGGAAGGTAGATATCTATTCTGTGGTATATGATAAGCCAACATTTGGTTTAGATGGAGCGTCCTGCTTATATATGAATAAGTCAATTAACAATAATAATTGGGTTAAAATAAACTTAGAGGGAACGCAAGCCAACAAAGACGCTTTCGGATCAAAAGTATATGTATACACTGGTTCAGATGTACAAATGAGAGAAACAAGCGGTGGGTCTAGTTTTTGCTCTCACAACAGTAGTACATTGCAAATAGGTATTGGGTTACATGAAACCATAGATAGTGTAGTCATTAACTGGACAGGTGGAAGTCATAAGCAAACAGAGTATGATATAAACGTCAATGCCATAAATAATATAACTGAAAATATAAACACAAACACATCTGACTTAGCGCCTCAGCCGTTAGACTTTTTCCCTAATCCAGTTGATGATTACTTGACGATTTCAATGGCTAGGAATGAAATAAATTCTATACAAATATTTGATGCTGTTGGAAGAGTTGTAAGCACGCATAAAACAACAAATCACATAAATGTTTCACACTTAACGACTGGGAATTACACAATTTTAGTGAGAACCAACTTAGGGGTAAAGACAAGTAGGTTTTCTAAGATTTAAACTTTGAGTCCACTCCGAAAAGTATCAATTTCTTCAAAATGAATTATTTTGAATGAGATTTGTATTTTTTGAAATTCAGTGATGCCTGAGCATCAGTTAATTGAAATAAATGAAAATATCGCCAAAAGAAACATTTTTAGTGTTGAGGAGTTTTCGGAGTGGACTCAAAGTTTAGTTTTTAATAAATTTGACAGGATTTTGACCCTTGATTTTTAATATATAAAGGCCAGGTTTTATCTCAGAAACATTGATAGAAGAAACACCTCCATGACTATCAAATATTTTCACAACTTGTCCTATGCTGTTAATAAGTGAAATTTTAGATAGTATTGTTTCTTTAAAATTTAAATGATCATACACTGGATTAGGAAAAATAACAACAGAATTAATATTAATATTTTCAGTCTTTACTAAATTGCAAAACGCATCATTAGGGTTCAATTCAATAAATCCTTTTGGTGAAAGATCTTTACCTATAAATCCTTCAAAATCAGGATGATATTTTCGACCACTAAACGTAAAGTTCTCTGATAGAGATATTTCGTCTCCTTGTTCAATTGGAAATCCATTTCGCATCGGAACCAAATACTCCCAAACCAATTCACCAGCACTCGTAACTTCGAAAATTCGACCTTGCCTACCAGCACACATCATATAATTTCCGTTTGGTTGCAATTGAATATTTGAAGCAGCTGTGCTAAAAGTCTTTAGAATTTCAGGATGATTTATAGTGTCAGAGAAAATAGCGGGTAGAAACATATCATTCTCATCCAAAATATAATCTCCAGTTAGAGCATTTATTTCAGGAATAAATATATTACCAAGGCTAAGTTCAGATGCAATAAAATTATTATAACATAAAATACCACCATTGATTGGATGATTTACATCAATAATCCATGAAGCATCATGTTGTCTGAATAACTTTTGATCAGAAACACCTCCTGAATTATAAGCAGCAGGATTCCCCCATCGATAGAGTATATCTCCTCCTTTACCGCTATTGCCTCCTGAATGTGTGGAGGCTTCCAGAGAAGTAGTGCTGTGATCGATTATCCATACTTCATTAAAATTTCGAACTGAAAGAAGTATTTGATCTAAATCAGAGTTATAATCGATCGAATTTATGTGATGCACATCTTGTCTTCCAAATGCAAAATCTATGTAATTTATATTTATTAATTCTGGATGTTCATTGATTACGCCAAAATTCTCTAAATCAGTATTTATATTTTGAATCATGTGATCCATTGAGTTCCATTCCCAAATCACAGAATCAATAATAGGATCAATTTCAATAATCTTGTCAGGCCAAAATCCAATCTGCGGATTAGAGAGTGTATCAAATCCATATGAAGCCGCTTCAGCTAAAGATACATTTTGCCAAACTATTACCATTATGTTTCCATTTGGCATTATATGTATATCGTGATGTTGCCTCACCAGTGAATCTGCAAGAACTTTCCTATATTCTACATCACCATTCCAACTAAGTATTTCAAACACTCCCCCTGCGCCACCTGAGCCAAACGAAGGACTTTGAAATAAAGGCTGTGCTGAAGCTAAATATAATCTACCCAAACCATCTAGATACTGCTCTTTGCCAGGTACTCTTATATCATCTATTTCCCATGTATGTACAACTTCTCCGCAATTATTGATCAGGAAAACAGTTGATTGATTCTCCGGATAGAAAAGTGTATAACCTTCTTCGACTTTATCAAGATCATGATATAATAATCCTATCGTATTTGCTTGGCTAAAAAGAATATTTGAATAAAAAATGAATAATAGGGACAATATAAGTTCTTTCATATATAACAATATAGGCCAAAATTAAAAAGTGGCTGCTACAATTAAGTAACAACCACTTATATATTTGAAATTAGATTTTAAAGTTATTCAAAAACAACCTTAATTATTATCCTTTCAATGCCGGCCAAGAAGTACCATCAGTTCTAGTGATTACTGTAGAACCACCTTCACCATAATCATTTGTCCAACCTAATGTAAGGTTTGCCCCGTCAGCAATTACTTCATTGAATGAATATACTTCACCCCATTGAGATGAACCTCTGAAACTTAATTGATTACAAGCATCAATAAAAGTAAGTGTCAACATATCTGGATTATTATTAGGCATTCCCCCTTGAGAATCAACCCCATAACAAGGGTAAAAATTACCAAATGACATATCATCAAATGTTGCGCCTTCATTGGTAGTCAAAACAGTGTATTCGCCGTCTCCAACTTGAACGATCTCAAGAGATCCTTCCCAAGTAAGTCCAGCACATCCATCCCAACCAATACCTGCACCTTGGCTTGTATTAGTAGCAACAGCAGTATAAACACCTGTTAAGTCAGAATTACATAATAATGGCTTAATAAATCTAAAGATACCATCAAACCCAGCACCTCCATTTACAGAACCTCCAGTATTATCAGGTCCAAACCTTCTACCATCCGTCATGATGATGAATCCGTCAAAGATTAAATCATCACCACCATTGAAATCATCAATGGTTTTACCTAGTGCAGCCATTGCATCATTCATAGAGAATGCGAATGAAGCTGAAGGTAATCCTGATTTTGGATCAGTCCCAAAAGAAGAGCTTGAAATATTAGCCAATACCGCAGGATCAGAGATATCTCCAGTTACATTATTTCTGTGCCTTACTGACCATTCATGTCCTGCGATATCACCACCATTATTTTCTGAGTAGTATTCTACATCAAAAGTAAATGCTGAGTTATCAGGATCTGTAAAGAAAAACGTACCTCCATCAGTACTTAATAGTCTTGAGAATCCACCTTTTGCATATTCATCGAACGTGTCAAACGGTAAAGGTTCGTCCGCACAAGAGAATGCGAGCATCATCATCAAAACTGATAATAAACTATATTTTAATTTTTGCATTTTTTCTAGTTTTTAATAGTTTTATTTAATTACTCCAGCTGGATTAGTATCCCAAAAAGCTTGATCAGCAAGGTTTCGTTGATCAGAAACATTTGCATTCAAGTTAAGGTAATCTGCCGGGTAGTACATTAATCTTGGGAATGTACCACTACTTACCTCCAACGTAGGTTGTAAATCTCTAGGGAATGTAGTTCTTCTTAGGCCATTATAAGCCTCTATACCATTACCCCAAAGAGCGATGTGATACTCTTTCATGATTATGTTCAATTTATCATCATCATTACCTGCAGAATTAAATTGACTCATTACTAAAGCTACATATGCATCAACATCCGCTTCACTAGGAAGTAGTAATTCTGAATCAGCTTCTGCTTGTGCTCCTCCAGAGGCCATAACTTTAGCGATAGATTGTGAAACACCTTCTTCTAAAAGTGCAGCTGCATCTCCTCCAGTACCTCTTGTAATAGCTGCTTCAGCTAACATAAAGTGAGTAAAAGATGACAACATGATAGGAGCAAGACCTGCACCTAAAGCACCATCTACTCCTGAATTAGCAGAAGAAGCACCCTGGTCAAGATCTAAAAGACCACCCGCTGGATATACACCCGCTACAGATCTTCTTGTATCATCAGGTGGTATACCATCATTATTACCATGGTCTCTTCCCCACCAGCCACCTTCTAGGTGACAGAATGGTTGATCATTTCCGTAATGAAGAGGAGCGTTTTGACCACCACAATCCAATGTAAATGCATCAATCTCTTCCTCAGGAGAAAGATCTTGTCTGTAGAAATAATATCTAGTCCTTGGATCCATCATTTCTTTTTCTTCAGTCAATGACCACATGAAATAGTTTGATTGATAGATTCCAGCGCCGTTCTCATAGCCATCTGCATACCATGGATGTCTAGAGTCAGGATTAGTTCTCATCGTAGAATAGTTAAATTGAAAATCATCACCAACTGTTGTAATTGCATTAGCTGCAGCACTTGATATTTCACTACCATTTGCTCCTGATCCTGAACCAACATTTAGATACCACTTAATCTTAAGCGTATTTGCTAATTTGATCCATTTAGTAGCATCGCCACCATAAAACAAATCGTTATCAGAAATTGGTGGAGAATCTTTTCCCATATCTGCAATACCAGCATCTAATAATCCAAGTGCTGCATCATAGATAGAAGATTGACCATCAGCAATTGGACTTGGATTAACTACACCTTGTCCTGATTCAGTATAAGGAATATCACCAAACATATCTACCATTGTCATCAATGTATATGCTTTAATAATTTTCGCTGCGCCAGCAAAATGAGGAACTTCACTTCCTTCTGTCTCTGTACTTACTATCAACTGATCAATATCAGGAATAATATCAGCATAAGCTATATTCCATGCTCCATTAAATGTAGTTGCAGCAAATGCATTTTCATAAGTGTTTCCACCAGTCATTGCTAACTGTCTAGAAACCCTTGCAGTAGTCCCATTTACGTTTTGAAATAGGTTGGCTAGATTCAACTGTATAGCGTTGAAGAATAGTCCAGTCTCAGCATTCTCAGGTGTAACCGCATTTGGGTTATCTTGTAGATCAAGCTCTGTCAAGCTACAAGAAGTCACGAAAAGAACTGCTAAAACAATAAATAATTTATTTATATGCTTCATAATTTTTTATCTTTTTTACTGATTAGAATGTTAAGCTAAGTGACGCTCCATATCTTTTAGATGTTGGACCAGTCACAAAATCAAATCCTCTACCATTTCCTACACCAAGAGATAATACTTCTGGATCGAAATTGACACTATCCGGAAAATTAACTGCTTTATACCACATGTTTTGACCTGATACTGTAAGCGAAGCACTTCCAAATGGAGTTTTGCCTAATAATGATTTTGGAATCGAATAAGAAAGAGATACTTCTCTTAATCTTACTGTAGTTGCATCAAATATTCTGTTCTCATCATAAAATACACCCGTATTAGTCCAGTATGCATTGTTAGATGTTACTTGAATATCATTGGCAACTAACGTACCGTCAGCTGACTCTTTCAATCCGTTAACTATAACTGGAACAAATCTATCAAAATCAGTTTCTCCAGCAATACCTCTTGCAGTAAGTGTAGATGCACTACTGCCCCAGATATCACCACCTTGTTGCCAATCAAATTGAGCTCTAAGGCTCAATCCTTTATAACTCAATGAATTTATGAAACTCATGTTAAAGTCCGGGTTTGGATCTCCAATGATTCCTTGATCAGGATCAGCTTGGTAAACACCGTTACCTCCTACGATAGGAAGGCCAGAAGCTTCATCCCTTAGTATTTTTGCACCTTCGATAACTCCGTAAGGTTCGCCTGGTATTGCAAAGTTTCCTAAGAAAGTAAGACCGTCGATCAATACTTTATCAGTTCCCTCAGCAATAGAAATTACTTCAGACACATTCTTAGTAAAGTTAGTTGTGATATCCCATCTGATATTATTAGTGACAATTGGAATGACCGTAAGACCTAACTCAATACCTTTATTATCAAGACTTGCAGAGTTTATTGTTGACTCTGTACCACCAGTAGATGGATCAAGCTCTAGATCGATAATCAAATCTCTTGACTGCTTTTGATATAGTGATAAATCAATGTTTATTCTATTCATAAACAATCTAGATTCTATACCAAATTCAAGCTCCGTATGCGTTTCTGGCGCTAGGTTTGGATTTCCAAATGTATTAGAAATACTATTAAACTGTACAGTTGAACCTGCTGGACTTACAAATGCATTTGCATTTGTGCCAAGAGTAGTTCTTGTTCTATATGGACTTGGATATCCAGCTGAAGTACCATAACCTAACCTGAATTTCAAGTAGTTAATAGTAGTATTATTAGCCAATGATTCCAAAGCATCACTTAGAATGAATGCAACTGAAGCAGATGGGTAAAACTTAGATCTGTTTTCACTCTCAAGTGTAGAAGTAAAATCATTTCTACCAGAAAGAGATAAGTATAAGTAATCCTTAAATCCTACCGCTGCATTAAAATATGCTCCAATCAAATTCTCTTCTGACTTGAATGAAAAGTTGTTATGAGTAGCGAAATTTTGATGTGCTCCAACACCAAAGATAAATTGCTCTGTACTTGATGAATTAACATAATCGTTGTTGTCTCTTCTAATATTAACACCTACGATACCATCAATACTGAAATCATCATTTATGCTCTTGTTAAATATTGCATTTACAGTTTGATCAATAATTGTATTTACTCTTTCCGAAGTATTTAAAAGTCCATCAGGTACTTGTGATCCACCTTTGTTAATTTGGTATCTTTGTGCTGTCTCTTATACACATCTGACGCTGCCGACGAAGAGGATAGTG
>OJIO01000286.1_pt1 | contig 37162 bp, 35 predicted proteins | sample 1595621 | NCBI WGS metagenome assembly OJIO01 (sample SAMN05416776, study PRJEB24817) | seawater metagenome | isolation source: Sea water | place: Canada:Atlantic | collected 2013-07 | reverse complement strand
AACTCGCGACCCCGACCTTGGCAAGGTCGTGCTCTACCAACTGAGCTATTCCCGCTAACTCTTCCCTCAATATAACGCCGAGAAGAATGGTATCCCCAAGGGGATTCGAACCCCTGTTGCCGCCGTGAAAGGGCAGTGTCCTAGGCCTCTAGACGATGGGGACGTCTCTGAAGTGGTGCGTATCATACGCTTATTTCTTAATTTTACAAGAAAAATCAAGGAACAATAGGAACAATCTCACCAGACTCTTCTATTACAACCTTTGAAAAGTTTGGCGACTCGACCAAACCAGAGCCGACTCGATCTTCCATCTCCTCCACAGCACTAGATACATCAGTGAAATCTATACCTTCTACGAGGTAAAGTCCGTAGTTCCACCATTGTAAATCCATCAGCTTGGCAATGATTTTAGGCTCAAATCGATATCGGATATGTTTTGCTGGAATACCTGCTACAATTTCATAGGGCTTAACATTCTTGACGACTACACTTCTCGCACCAATAACAGCACCATCTCCAATGGTCACTCCTCGCCGAATAAACACACCCTCTCCAATCCAAACATCATTTCCAATAGATATTTTATTATTGTCATCACCATATTTTTGATTAAAACTCATTCTCGACTTAGCTACCGCAGGTGTCCTTTCATAAAATTCTTTGACATGATCATATCTTCCCCAAAACCCCTGAAATAAATAATGAGTAGATAATTCATTTGTCGGATGCTCTACCTGCCCAGCAGTAATATTAGAAGCGATAGAGCAAAACCGACCAATTTTATCAACATTACGAAAAATAGTATTACCGCCACCCAAATAGGAATAAGCTCCTATTTCACCAATATCGAACCTTCCCGCTCTGATTTCTATATATTGTTCTAATACGATACGAGAAGACTTCCCAACTCCAAAGTGAACCTCTCCATTCTGAGCCGAAACTGATACGTCAGCCTCTTCCAACAACAATCTTTGACGCTGAAGCATAACTACTCCGACACATATCTAGATAAATGGCGAATAAAAGGATACTTACTATCTCTCAAAAAACCCTTTGGGTCTCGTCGAAGTTTTGCTTTTTTTCGATCATTTTTGACAAATCTGGCAAAAACACCGATCCAAGCAGGTTCTACATATTCTGAATACCCTGCTTCACCAGCTTGATCCATTACACGCACCCCCTCAAACCAAAGCCCTTTTGCATTTATTTCCTTTGGGGGAATAATCCATTTCACAGCTCGACCACTATATTTATTCTCAAATCCAACACCGATAAAATTCTTTACATCGTCAGGCCACGGGTCGGCCAGAAAACGCAAATACAAACCGACAGCTTCTTCAGGCAGATAACACAATTCTTTTTCCATTACATTTTCAATTTCAACGACATCTTTCACAAAATCAACAATACCGTCATGAACCTGGCAAATAAAATCCACCCTCTTCTGTTCATTTTCAACGGAAAGAAAAATAGGCACCCCCTCATCGTCAAATTTAACAAATGACCCATCTTTATTTTGAAACATCAATTCAAACATTAGAATATATTTATTATAGTCATGTCTTTTATTTCTAGGAGACAATCTATCAGCATAATAAGAGAGAGCCTGATGAGAAAAATTTATCTTCAAATCAACCGAATCATTCGTAGAAAAATAATACCCAATCGTAGATTCAAGATTGAATATTTTTATTAATGAAGCCTGCAGAGTACCAGAATGACCAATATCCACAAACGCTAATTTTTCCGAATCTTTGACAACGCCCTTCTTATTGTACACATCAAGAAGGTTAGCGCGCTCCTTTTTGGCATTTTTCAAAATCACTTCCAAAACCGGCGAGCTTGAGAAAAAACCAATTAACCGAGAAGAGTCCTTCTTCCAATCAGCTATATCTCGATACGAATTATAACCAAAAAGTCCGAACACATCATCAGGCACATCACTGCCCAGAATACCAAATCGGTGATATAGCAACTCATCTAAAGGACATGGTGTAAAATTAACAGATAATAGATCAATCACGTCCTTATCAGAAACAATACCAGCTACATTCAAAGATCGACGAGAAGCATACAAATACTCTGAAATAGGAGCAGCCACCACTCCTTTAGATATAATATCGTAGCATTTTTTTACAATATCTCCATCCCGAGCAAGAAAAAAAACCTTTTTCACACCCCTAGCAATAGAATCTTTTAGGATTTGCCGTGCGAAACCCATCATCATTGGCCCGAGGTAGGAATATCCTAAGACAGAAGAAGAACCATGAGTAAAACTTTTGGCACGCCCGCAATATTCGGATGCGATTTTGGATGCACCCAAGCTAGAAATAACTGATTGCGAGAAATCATCTGAAAACTTGCCAATACCTCTTAAATAATCGCTAGAAAAATCACACATCTGACGGCTTGTAGGAATTAAAATAGCGCCAACACCAGCAGCCTTTGCCTTTTCAATATCCGATCTCGGATTATCTCCAAAATGCAATATATCTTTAGGCTTAATTCCGATATCAGATAAAACAACCGAGTATATTTTTCCGCTATGCTTTAAGAACCCACAATCCAATGAAGAATATATTAAACCATCAAACCCAAAGCCCGAACACTCCAAAAGATAACGTAACTCCTCAGAAGAATAGTACGTATCCGAAATTAGTATTATTTTCTTCTTCTTTTTCTTGGCTATATCAAAAACCGATTTACCAGAAGATTTCACTCGACAAAGTTTAGCATCCAAATCAAGCTCAGCTTTAGCCAACCTCTCAGCAAGCGAGGCATCTAAACCAACCTCATCACAAACGGCCTTATATCTATTGAGTAAACTCACCTCTTCCCCATTCATACAATCACGCTTTGCAGCAAGATTACGACTAGCCTTGCGCGCGGAAATAAATTCATCCCACAAAGTTTCTGGGATGATATTTTTTAACCCCCCAAAAATATGACTCGGATCCGAAAATGGCCGCTCAATCAATGTATCAAATATATCAAAAGAAACCCATTTTACCGCATCTATCTCTTTGCTAATAACCGACAACAAATCCTTAGTCCAAACGACAGATTCCGATGATATTGGCTCTCTAGTTGTCGATATGGGCACTGCCACTTCCGGGAGTTTGGAAGTTGATTTTTCTATTTTACTCTCCCGCCTAAGGCCAGACATATTTCGAGACAGCTCATCATTTCTTCTTCTTGTAAACTCAAGCTTATCAACATCTGAATATGACCAATAAAAACCAAGCATATCACGAAGCTTGTCCTTACCCTCAACAAACATAACTCTATCAACTTGAGGCAGCCCAAGAATTTTTGCCCAAAAATGAGGGCTTACAAATTCTTGATACACTGAAGAATATTCATTTTTTGTTTTCCCGTTTCCAAAATCAAATACAGGCTTAAAAAAACAATCTACGTTTTTATCAAAATATTTAGCTTCCATCAAAACAGAAGAAGAAAGGCTAGCAACAGTTTTAAGTCTATAACTAGAAAGCGCACGATATACAGGAAAATCTGCTAGCTCGACATTTTTTTTAGAAAGAACATAATCCAATACATCCGCATCGCCTGATTTCAAATATGGATGCCTAGCATAATAAACTTTTGAATGTGTTTTACAAAGGGCATCAAAACGCTCCTTATAATCCAAGACTGATAACATCCGACCTTCATCGCAAACCGACTTATCATTGAGCATCTGGCCAACAAACAAACAACTATGTGGTTCAAGGCCAGCTTCTATACGCCGCCAACCTTTATATGTTTGCACCTTCACTCTATCCGCATAAAGATACATCAAATCCTCTGAAGTATTAAAATCAAACAACCTTTCTCTTATTTCATCATCATTAGAATTAAACCCAAATAACACATCATCAAAAAATCGAATAGGATGCAACCAAATATCAATATAAGATGCACCGCAGCGACCAATGACCGACCTTGTTTGCTCTGAGAGTTCATATCCAATAACTAAATCCCCTGCGGTGACAAAGCCTGATAGATACTCAATTGATGCATTGGTGATAGACTCCAGAGGGTACCAAAATTGTGTTGCATCAAGATCAACTTCAATATTACTCAAATCGAAAAACTTACGCCTATCAATATGATTAACATCAGTCAACGAGGATGCTAATACTCCAGCATTAATACCAGTAGCTTTAGCTATTGGTCGACTTAACAAATCCCTCATCCAACGCCTGTTGGAATATTGCTCTTTCTCTTTAGTCATCAAAGGATCACTAGAGATAAAGATCCTCTTATATTCAAACATAAAAATATTCCCTAATTTATAACGCCAGCGCCACTGCTGCTGACACTGCTATTTGATAAATAACCTGACTTATATCTTTTGTTAACTGCAACGCTTTCAAAGTAGGCTTGGCTAGTACAAAAATCTCGTCACCAGGGCCAACCATTTTTTTGTCATCCAGATCACGGTTGGCAGTCACAAACATGCCATTCGGTTTCATCACCAGTGTATTCATATCGTCGAGATCGGCGGTGGAACCACCTGCTTGCTCAACGTAACGTTCAATCGTTCTTCCCTTCTCATAAGTAATCGCGGTAGGGAAAAGCACCTCTCCATGAATCATCACCAGATGCCGTTTGGCAGGGATTACAATCTTGTCCCCCTGATTCAGAATAACCTGGGAAGGATTATAACCCTCGGCAAGGAGTACTTGACCCCTGGGGGATACCTGTTTCGCGCGATCGATCCAGGAGAGAATAGAATCCGCTTCGATCTTTCTCAGTTCAGCGGTTTCCTTGGTAGCGGATCTGGCAGTTAAAACGCTTTGCTCCAGAGCGTGGAGTGATGACATCAGCATATCTTTCTGCCGCTGGGCTACCGACTGCCTGAAGAGCTGGACTGAATCGCCATCAGATAATTCCGTCAGCTTAACTTTGGCAAGAAGGTCCTTGAGTGTTGCCCCCCAGGGAAGCACCATTTCTGTCGTTGACTCATGCTCCCCAAGCACTTCCACACTGATGCTGTCGGGACGTAATTGAGAAGACAAACGAATAACCGAGCCTGGTGCGACATTGACGCCCGCTATTTCGCCAACGGGATATTGGTAGGCATTAACCCGATCCCCCTCTGGGGCAACCACCGTCACATGGGTTACGCGCTCACCCACAACAACGGCATCAACAACTTCAGTCAATGGTGTATCAACCTTTGCCAACTCATACGAGCCCAAAAAACCGGCCACTCCTTCAACACTTACGCTCCCCAGCCTGCGCGATACAAAGATCAGATCACCATCCTGCAACTGTACGGGAGGCATCTGGCCTTTTTGGACAAAATCATACAAATCGATTTCTGCAATATTAAGATTTTGACGCTTTACCAGAATATTACGATAGCTCCCAAGATCATTTTTTATCCCGCCCGCCTTGTCGATATAGCGTAAAACACTATCGGCGCTTTGGCCCTCATAAATTCCAGGTTTGGGAACCATGCCAGATACAAACACTTTGACGGTCTGGCTTGAGGCTAATGTGACATAGGCTTCGACATTGGCCTTGTAAACCCTTTTGATGGATTTTAACACCACCTGATTAAGGTCTTTATTAGCAACACCCAATACCTTGACCGGGCCGACTCGGGGTACAAAAATATTACCCTGGGCATCAACGACCATCTCTTGTTGAAATTCAATCCCCCCCCAAAGCTGAACCAGCAGCTTGTCACCCTGGGCAATTCGATATTCAGGGTTAATCCCGGTAAACGATGTGTCTTCAAATCCACCACTAAACAACCAGCTAGCATATAATTTTTGCTCACTTGTCTTCAAAATACCTGCTGGGTCTTCTTCCGGGAGCGATTGTCCAAGATCGACAGCGACAGCAAAATTCCCACACAATACAATTGCCAATAATAATATCAGACGTGCCAACATATCAGTCCTTATGCTCTTCAATAACAGACACCAGCAAACGACCAACCAGATAAATAAGCAGCAGGACTGCAAACCAGGTGGCGATATTGTAAAGGCGACGAGGGTATTTAGCTTCTTGTGCCAACATGGGAGGCTCCACAATCAATAAGTGTTTTAATTTCTGCAGAGCTTGCGAACGAACGCTATCGAGGCTGACCAGTGTAGATTTGTATAAATCGGTCGCCAGTTCGCTGCTCAGGGCGATTTCTTTGAAGTCCATATTGATCTTGTTAAATCCATTGTGGGAGTCCTGAGTCAGGCGCGTGCGCTCTTCTGCGAGTTGCTGTTCCAGCGATTGGATAAGATTCTCTTGCGCTTTTACCTCCGGCGATCCATCACGCATAATGGCAGCAAGCTCTTTCAAACGCGCCTGCGCCTTGATCAACTCAACCTGCAAGCCACTGACACCTTCGAGAATCGCTCCGCCTTCTTGCTCTGGATTATACAGCCGGTTTTTTTGCTGAAATCCCATCAACTTACGCTGCCAGTTTTTTAACAAGTCGTGTGCCCGCTCAACTTCGTCTTGGGCATAATCGAGTTGTTCTTGCGCCATTTTGTCGCCGAGATCATTGATAAACTCTTCACTCACTGTCAATAAGGCCTTAGCCATTGCCAATGAATAATCAGGGTCAAATGCTTGCACTTCAACCCGAATAATGTCAGACGTCTCGTCGTGATATACCAGCACATGCTTCTGGTAATACTTCAAATACTCCTCCGACGTTGCATCGCGAGGAAGTCGGCTCAATCGGTCAATGCGGTCACTTTCATAGTGAGCCCGCAGCGCAATTGCCTGATCCAGCTGCTCCGCCATGGCCCGAGATTCAATAAACGCCTTGATCAGCAGAGAATCTTTGGTTGATGAACTGACGGCTCCCAGCGACGCAAGACCCGTGATTTCTGTCTGATTACCCGACTCTTTCACCACAAACTGCGTTTCCGTGGCAAAACGCGGCGACGCGAGAAAGCCGTAATAAATGATGACCAGCGCCGTTGCCACGATGACGAGGGCAAACGAGCCAAGACCAGCCAGGCCACGCCAAAGTTTTTGCCCGACATGACCGCCTCGCTGTTTTGTATCCACAGATAAAACAGCCGCTGATTCCACTCCTCCAGGAGCTGCCGTTTGTGTGGGCACGTCGATCTGACTCACAGGTTCTTCTTGTATAGTTGTCAAAACATCTCACTAAAGCCGCTAGCTGTTATAAACAGCAATGGCATCGTCAATATTGTCGAAATAGGATAACGAGCCATTGTTAATCAATAGTCCCGCTTCACAGAATTTTTTTAGTTGATCTAGCGAGTGATTCACCATAATCACTTTGGTCGCCGAAAACTTTTCTTTCAGCATTTTTTCACCTTTTGCTCTGAAGGCCGCATCGCCAACTGCGGTAATTTCATCAATTAAAAGCACATCAAAATCAAAATCCAAAGCAACAGTAATACCTAGCATCACTCGGGCGCGCATGCCACTGGAATAGGTTTTCATCGGCTCATCAAAGTACTGGCCAATTTCAGCAAAATCGTCTACCCGATTTTCCATTAATCGAGTGTCACGAATGCCATGAATACGAGCAATAAACCGGGCATTCTCTCGGCCACTCATACTACCCTGCACCCCCCCTTGTAGTCCAAGTGGCCAGGAGATACGTAATGGTGATTCAATCGTGCCTGAATTCGGCATTTCTGCCCCACCAATCATCCGGATCAGTGTCGATTTCCCCGCACCATTCCTGCCGACCACACCGATGCTTTTATCCATAGGAAGATCAAGCATCAGATCCCGAAATACGTAATTACGACCGGATCGAGTTTTATACCATTTGCAAAGCTGATTAAACCGAATCATCCGCCAATAAACCTGGAACGATTAACGTGATACAAGGATAAGGACAAGGACAAAAATAGTAGCGTTAGTGATATCACATAAGTCCAGGAACCAAATCCGGCATAATAAACATCAAAATAGGCTTCCCGCATTAATTCCAGACAATGGAACACTGGGTTCCAGTTAATCAGATACCAGTAATGCTTAGGCACAACAGAAGCCGGATAAAACACTCCGGATACAAACAGCATGGGAGTCATCACTACAGTCAACAACTTGGGGGTATCCGCCCAATATTCCACCAAAGAGCACAATAGCAGCCCGATTCCTAAAGAGAGCAAGGTCAATAGTCCAATAGCTCCTATCAATTGCAACGGAAATGCTGGTAATACTTCGTAACCCAGAACCCAGGCCATCAGCACACAAAGTAGAAACAGCACACAAATGTAGGTGACCAGCTCAATAATGACCCGGGTGATCACCGGATCAATCGGCTCTACCTGGCGGTAGGACATCAGGCCCTTATTAGCTTGAACGGCATTAGCTGTCTGAGTGAGAATTTTATTGAATAGTTTAAACGTCAGCAGGCTTGTAACCATAAACAGGCCCACTTCAACACCAGAAATTGATGAACGGCCCAACAGTGAAAATATGCCGGCCATAATTGCCGCCTGCCCGGCAGGTTCCGCTATCGCCCAGAAATACCCCAGACGGCTGCCTCCGAAACGAGTACGTAACTCCCGAATGAACAGTGCGTACACCGTGTCCTGCATTATTTGTAACGGCGACCGCTTTCGCCTGCGCTCCATCACACACTCATCCTTAAACATGGCTGGCCGAATATTTATCCGTTTTGTTCACATTGGACTTCAAGTTGTTACCGCCGCAAAAAGGCGTCCCAAAAAATGAGAGCCACAAAGTATACACAAGATCCTTCTATCAACCAGTGTCATGAAGTGTCGGTTTCTTATCACATCAAAGTCCTGTTTCAGCTGGCTGAAAATCAAGCGAAGCTGAATTGATACAAAATCTCAGGCCTGTTGGTACAGGCCCATCTTCGAACACATGCCCCAGATGGGCATCGCAGGCGGCACAAATGACTTCCGTCCGAACCATGCCGTGCGACGTATCAATACGTTTTTCAACCGCGCCAGCCAACTCCTGATAAAAGCTGGGCCAGCCACAGCCAGCGTCAAATTTGGTATCCGATACAAACAGCGGCTCACCACAACAAGCACAGCTATAAACACCAAGCTCCACTGTCTGGTAGTACTTACCGGTAAATGGCCTTTCAGTTCCAGCCTCTCGGGTAACGAAGTAGGTATGAGGATCCAGCAATGCTTGCCACTCTTCAGGAGAGCGTTTCACTCGTCGAGCAACACGCTCCCCCTCCCCAGTGGCTATATTCTCTTCATTATTCTTGTCACTCATTCGCTTATTTCCCCTTGCTACATACACTCGCGCACATCATGCCAGATTTTCTTGGGCGATATTTTTGCTTGTACCCACGACTAGACGCCATCGGGGACTTTAAGCTTTAAATTCCCAAGGGTATCATCTCGCCCCTGTCGATCATGCGTCAAATGACATCGACCCCGTTTCCTATTTTTCGTTCGGCAGTACCGTGCATCCCATGTTGCTACGGCATCCGACCAGTACAAGGCTCCCTCTTCGATGCAGGAAATTCGCAAATCCGACAAGCTGGCTAATGTTTTTTACGATCTTCGCGGCCCGGTTCTTCAGGCCGCCAAGCGCATGGAGGAAGAAGGTCACCGGATATTGAAACTGAACATTGGCAATCCAAAACCCTTCGGTCTGGATGCCCCTGAAGAAATCATTCAGGACGTTATCTACAACCTGCCTGATTCCGAAGGCTATTCGGACTCCAAAGGCCTGTTTTCTGCGCGAAAAGCCATCATGCAGTACGCCCAGCAGAAACACATCGCCAATGTCGGCATTGAAGACATTATCATCGGCAATGGCGTCAGCGAGCTGATTGTTGCTTCCATGCAAGGGTTGCTGAATAACGGTGATGAAGTACTGGTTCCGGCACCCGACTACCCGCTATGGACCGGCGCTGTCGTGCTCGCAGGCGGACGAGCGGTTCACTACGTTTGTGATGAGCAATCAGAATGGTATCCCGACCTGGACGATATGCGCGCCAAAATTACCAACCGTACCCGCGCCATGGTCTTGATCAATCCCAACAACCCTACCGGTGCGGTTTACCCTACCGAGTTGCTGCTGGGCATGCTGGAAATTGCCCGAGAATTCAACCTGATCGTGTTCTCGGATGAAATCTACGACAAGATTATTTTTGATGGCATAACACACACATCCACAGCTTCACTGGCTGACGACCTGCTGATCATTACGTTTAACGGCCTGTCCAAAAACTACCGTTTGGCGGGTTTTCGCTCCGGCTGGATGATCATCAGTGGCGCCAGACACAAAGCCCGAGATTACATAGAAGGGCTGGAAATGCTGGCCTCCATGAGACTCTGCGCCAACGTACCCGCCATGTACGCAATTCAGACCGCACTGGGAGGCTATCAGAGTATCGACGACCTGGTCGCAGAAGGCGGGCGCATTCGCCAGCAGCGGGATATCGCCTGGGAAGCACTCAACAGCATCCCGGGTGTCAGTTGTGTCAAACCCAAAGGCGCGCTGTATTGCTTCCCGAAAATGGACAAGGACAAATTCAACATTTTGGATGACGAACGCATGGTGCTGGATCTGCTGGAACAACAAAAGATTCTGATCGTGCACGGCACTGCGTTTAACTGGAAATCGCCCGATCATTTCCGCGTTGTATTTTTACCCCGCCCTGAAGACCTGACTTTGGCGATGAGCCGGATTGATCAGTTTTTCCGTGGCTACGTGCAAGCCTGAAATTTTCACCATCAGACCCAATGGAAACGGCCCCACTATGCTTGATGTTCATATCGACGATTTTTTCAAGGACTGCGCTACCATCCTGCTGATAGGCTTCAGGCATTTTCCTCGTCCTCAAACCCTGTTTATTGAGGACATCTCGGGACCGGATCAGATGGATGAATTTGGCCTGCACAGCAATCGCCACCTGGCTGCACTGGGTACGTTAGGATGGCTCAAAGAGGAAGGGTATATACGTTTTAGTGGCCAGGATCGCCAAGAGTCAGTCGATGATTTTGTGTTGACCAGCAAGGCACTGATGCGGCTGCTGGCACCGGCAAAGAGTAACAATCCGGATCGAGGGCACGACCTGCCAGAGACACCAACACCTGTTATTCAGGTGTTGGAATTTGCCCGGTTGCAAAGTGATACCACCTGGATCAGCCAGATCGTTCAAACCAATTTGATCACTTCACCCTGACACCTTCTCTGTCATCACGGTGAAATTACCCAACCCTATTTGGTTCTGACAGCAAACCCGGCAGAGGCCAATAATTGCTGCAAGTCGACGCACTTGGCGGGAACACCCACCTTCATCGTAGGAATATCCCGACGCAGTGGATAATCCCGACGCAACTGATCAAAGGTCTGTTTAACATCCTCTGCTCGTGACATGGCCGAACGCATTTTACCGTCATCAACACGCACTTCATAAGCCGCTCGAATCGCCGTACGCAACGCCTGATTTAACGGTACCTGATCAGAAAAATTCACCCGCCGAATACCGGGTTCTGGCAAAAACTGACCCAACTTGCGCCGCATCGGCAGGCCAAAATACTCACACACGGCCTGATAAATCATTTCCGTACCGCGCATCTTGCCGTCCAGAGAATAACCAGCGATATGCGGTGTCGCCAGCATACAGCGATGCATCAAGGCAAGATCCAGATGAGGTTCTTTCTCCCACACATCCAGAATTGCCTCAAAATCGTTGTGCGACCTCAGGTGAGCCAACAATTCAGCATTATTCACCACCGCTCCCCGACTGCTGTTGATCAAACAGGCATTCTGTTTCATTTGCAGCAGCTGCTCGGCACCCATCAAATGCCGGGTGGGAAATTCCCCATCATTCACCAGCGGAGTATGCAAACTCACCACATCCGCCTTCAGCACTTCCTCAAGTGACGTCAGTGGCCCCACTACAGCCGGATCCTTGAACGGATCCGTCGCCACGACGTCAACACCCATTTCTTCAAGCCGCCGACGCAAGCACAGCCCGACGTTGCCAACCCCGACAATACCCACGGAAAGATCGGCAAAAGACACGCCTCGCACATCAATCAGTACACTGAGCGAACTTAATACGTAATCCACAACGGCTTGCGCATTACAACCAGGGGCACTGGCAAAGCCAATATTTGCACGCTGCAGATAGTCGAGATCAATATGATCTGTGCCAATCGTTGCGGTTCCAACAAACTTGACCGGGGTTCCCTTGAGCAAGGTTTCATCAACGGCTGTTACAGAACGCACCAGTAATATATCGGTGTCCGCCAGCTGATCAGCAGTCAGGCTGCGACCATTAAGGCGCCGAATTTCACCAAACTCAGAAAAGAAAGAATCTACCAGAGGAATGTTTTCGTCAGCGGCTATTCGCACGAGGGTGTTGTCCAGTTGGAATACAGGGCGACATTTTGTCAAGCCACACCCATCTTTACAATGACCAGCAAGATTCTGTCAAAAAAAGCCGACGATCAGCCAAACACGGATACTCCGGGCGATTACCTTTCAGGATAATTGCCTGGTATCAGAACACAGACTAAACACCGCATTGTCGACAAAAACAGGGATAAAAGCGCCTCTGCACAAAATACCGGCAAAAGGGATGGTCATGTCTAATTCCACCCGGTTCATTTTCTGGATGAATAGCCGACATTGGTAAAAACCCTTACATCAAAGGCAATTACGACCATTGGCTTCCTTAACCGAAAGGCAGTAATCAAGTATACTTGCGCCCCTGCATTCCCAATGGAACAACACAATCTGAAGGTTGCCGGCACCCTCAAAAGGGGAACCCGGGTGAATCTGAAGATTCATAGAGATGAGGAAAACACCGTGTTAGAAGCTTATCGTGCTCACGTTGCCGAGCGAGCAGAGCTGGGAATTCCACCCAAGCCTCTGAATGCTGAACAGACAGCTGCTCTGGTCGAGTTGCTGAAAACTCCACCCGCTGGCGAAGAAACCACTCTGGTTGACCTGCTGGAAAACCGTATCCCTCCGGGTGTGGATGAAGCAGCCTACGTAAAAGCAGCGTTCCTGACTGCCATTCTGAAAGATGAAGCGACTTCTCCACTCATATCCAAAGAAAAAGCGATTCAACTGCTGGGTATGATGCAGGGTGGCTACAACATCGCGACATTGGTTGAACAGCTGGATAACGCTGAACTGGCACCTCTGGCCGCGAAAGAACTAAAGCACACCCTGCTGATGTTTGACGCCTTCAACGACGTTCAGGACAAAATGAACGCTGGCAATGCGATCGCGAAAGAAGTGATGGAGTCCTGGGCCAATGCTGAATGGTTTACCAACCGCAACAAGGTTGCTGAATCCATCAAAATGACCGTATTCAAGGTGACTGGCGAAACCAACACCGACGACCTGTCACCGGCCCCGGATGCCTGGTCACGCCCGGATATCCCACTGCATGCCCGTGCTGCGTACAAGATGACCCGCGACGGCTTAGAGCCTGAAGAGCACGGTGTCACTGGCCCGATGTCTCAGATCGACGCGATCAAAGCCAAAGGTCTGCCGGTTGCTTTCGTTGGTGACGTGGTGGGTACCGGTTCTTCCCGTAAGTCTGCCACTAACTCGGTATTGTGGTTCTTCGGTGATGACCTTCCTGGTGTACCGAACAAACGTGGTGGCGGTGTCTGTATCGGTTCCAAAGTGGCCCCTATCTTCTTCAACACCATGGAAGATGCCGGCGCATTGGTATTTGAAGCTCCGGTCGACAATATGAACATGGGCGACGTGATCGATATCCGCCCATATGAAGGTAAAATCTTCAACGAAGCCGGTGATGTCATCTCCGAATTCGGTTTCAAATCTGAAGTCATTCTGGATGAAGTCCAGGCTGGCGGCCGCATTCCGCTGATCATCGGCCGCGGACTGACCACCAAAGCTCGTACCGCCCTGGGTCTTGGCGCAACCGATCTGTTCCGTCTGCCGGTTGACCCCGAGGCTGGCACCAAAGGCTTTACCCTGGCGCAGAAAATGGTCGGCAAAGCTTGCGGTCTGGAAGAAGGACAAGGCGTTCGTCCAGGCACCTATTGCGAACCCAAGATGACCACGGTCGGCTCTCAGGACACTACTGGTCCGATGACCCGTGACGAACTGAAAGACCTGGCCTGCCTCGGCTTCCAGGCAGATCTGGTGATGCAGTCCTTCTGTCACACGGCAGCGTATCCAAAGCCGGTTGACGTGGAAATGCAGCACACCATGCCTGACTTTATCCAGACCCGTGGTGGTGTGGCGCTGCGTCCGGGCGACGGTATCATCCACTCCTGGCTGAACCGCATGTTGCTGCCTGATACCGTGGGTACCGGTGGTGATTCACACACCCGTTTCCCAATGGGTATCTCCTTCCCTGCCGGCTCTGGTCTGGTTGCCTTCGCCGCTGCGACGGGTGTTATGCCACTGGATATGCCTGAATCTGTACTGGTGCGCTTCAAAGGTAAGATGCAGCCTGGTATTACCCTGCGCGACCTGGTTCACGCCATTCCGTTGTACGGTATCAAGCAAGGCATCCTGACGGTTGAGAAAAAAGGCAAGATCAACGAATTCTCCGGTCGTATTCTGGAAATCGAAGGTCTCGAGCACCTGACGGCTGAGCAAGCATTTGAATTATCAGATGCTTCTGCTGAACGTTCTGCCGCCGGTTGTACGGTCACTCTGTCAGAAGAATCCATCGCTGAATATCTGCGTTCTAACATCGTCATGCTGCGCTGGATGATCTCTGAAGGCTACGGTGATCCACGTACTCTGGAGCGTCGTGCTCAGGCAATGGAAGCATGGCTGGCCGATCCCAAGCTGATGCGTGCCGACAAAGATGCTGAATATGCCCATATCATCGAAATCGATCTGGCTGATATCAAAGAGCCTATCGTCTGCTGCCCGAACGACCCGGACGATGCCAAGACACTGTCTGACGTTGCTGGCGTAAAAGTAGACGAAGTCTTCGTTGGTTCCTGCATGACCAACATTGGTCACTTCCGCGCAGCCGGTAAACTGTTGGCTAACCACAAAGGTGGTCTGAGCACCCGTTTCTGGATGTCTCCACCAACCAAAATGGACGAAGCCCAGCTGATGGAAGAAGGTTACTTCAATATCTTCGGTACTTCTGGTGTCCGTACTGAAATGCCAGGTTGTTCTTTGTGTATGGGTAACCAGGCGCGTGTAGCATCCGGTGTTACCGTATTGTCGACATCTACCCGTAACTTCCCGAACCGTCTTGGCGATGGTGCCAACGTCTACCTGACCTCTGCCGAACTGGCATCCGTTGGGGCTATTCTGGGTAAACTGCCAACCACCGCAGAATACATGGAATACGCCAACAAGCTGGATAGTATGTCTGGTGAAATCTACAAGTACCTGAACTTCGACAAGATGGACGAGTACACCAAGAAAGCGGCTACCGCCGTTATCGCTTCCGACAAGTAACCCCGTCAGCAGTACTGGCCTTGCCGGTGCTGCTAGCGAGATAAAAATCGACAGCAATAAAAAACCCGACGTTTAAACGTCGGGTTTTTTATTGGCACCTCAAATACCTGATAACAAACAACGTCTCTTAGTCTGCATCCCGCACAACCATAAACTGCAGACTATCCGATTTGGATTTCGTCTCTTCCGACCCTTTATCAAACGTTATAATTCGGGCGGTATCAACCTGAAAACTGCTGGTCGTCGAGCTCCAGTAGGTAGAGTTATTATAACTGGTCGGGAATATATCAACATTAATCGCAAATGCAGTACAACGCCGCTCCACAATCGTTCTCAGTTCTGTGATATTAGGTAAGCGCCAGTCATTGTATCCAGCCAGAATCAGGTTTTCAGCCGCTGCCAATGCCAGAGACCAAGTGTAATAGCTTTTACGATCCGTTGATTCATCAAGGTCGCATGATTTAGCCGTTGCATTCCAGTCATAATCGATTGGACATCGCCGCCACATCAACCCAGTGGGTGTATGCGTCACCGTGTCGCCATGCTGTACAAAATCACTCGATGGCGTATACAAGACAGCTCCTGGCACACAAGCCTGGCTCGCGGCATGACAGATCCCGGATATAACACCAACACCAAGCACCAGCGACCACAGAATCGGTTTTATGACCATATTCACCCCCCTACAAGACGAACAAAAAAGGATTTGCTTTTAGCCAGCTGCGAGCCACTGGTATCCGTACCGCTCACCACCCCTTCATTAAAATCGACCGCCCAGGCCGCCCAATCCGCCCCGCCATACACATCAAATGTCCAATAAACACGGGCATACAGCGTATTGGGAAAATAATCCTCATCAATCGAAGGCGCTGTGACTGAATGATCGATGATCGAAGACAACTCATCAACCGAGGGTAAACGCCAGGCGCTATAACCACACAAAGCGATAGAATTCATATAGTCTACATAAGCAGCGGTATTGCACTCATCGTCCAGGTTACACACCCCTCCACCACTTTCTGTACCCACACCATCAGTGCCGCCATTTATCGAAGTATCGGTGCTGTACCAGGTAAAATACGAATTACTATCCCTTTCTGTGCCAGAACCCGAAGCATCTTTTACTTCCCATAACAGCCCGGTATTCACATCCAGAACACACGACCATTCCTCGGCAGCTGCCGCCAGCGCGATGCCCTCCGAGTCGAGTTTGATAAAATCAAATCCAGCCTTACCCGACCCTTCTTTAACCAGGCTGGCATCAGCATCCCTGCCATAATCTGCATCTTGACCACCAAAGTTCGTATTTGGGCAAACCGTCTCGGCAGTGGCCGAATAACAGGCAGTCAGACCCGTATCATTACTTTTGCCTGTCGCACCAATGGTTACAGCAATCGTACTGGTCGCAACCGCCTCGTCACTCGGGTCACTTTCGTACTCACCACGCACCGCAGACACCCTGAAGTAGTAAGTTCGGATGGCATCAGTGGAACTCAGAACAAAACGGTTTGTGATCACGTCAGTTTCCAGCATGCCCCCCAGATAACTGTTGTAATTGGCCACATCCGATACCGGGATCGTCTCGCGCGCATAATAAACGTTATAGGATGCCGCTGACGCCACCTCATCCCAAGTTAGCGTCACTTCGGAACTGTCAACACTCACCGCTAGATTGTCAGGGACTGCGAGATCGGCAAACAGGGTAATAACCATTTCATCAGAACCGGTTGCGCCTTGTTCATCCGTTGCCAACAGTACCAAGACAATATCCGTGTCTTCTGCCACATCCGGCGCGGTAAAGGTAGCCTCTGCCTCAGTCGCGTCAGACAGATCAATCGCTGGGCCTTGTTGCCGAACCCATTGAAAAGACACAACATTGCCATCCAGATCGGAGGCTGACCCATTCAGGTAAACCGTTTGCCCGATATGAACCTCCTGATCACTGCCAGCATCAACAACAGGTTTCAGATTTCCGCTCTCGTCGTACTCAACATACACATACAGGGTCACCGTATCGGTATCACTGGCGCCAGCGTTGTCCGTCACCGTCAGGCTGAACACCATGTTTTCTGCCACGGTCAGACCGGGGATAATCACCGACGTATTGGCTGAATTCGGGTTAACAATCGCTGCTTCAGTGCCGCTCAACTGGGCCCATTCATACAGCACCACCGTACCGTCTTCGTCGATACCCGATCCTGGTAACAGAACCGTTGCCCCTTCGTACACGGACTGGTCAAGTCCGGCACTTGCGACCGGAGCAACATTGTCAGGATCAACCGTATCGGCATCCCCACTGTCAGTATCAGTGCCAGAGCCATCCGTTGCTGAGGAGCCAGTCGCATCAGGGCCGCTTTGTGCCCCACAACCAGCCAACGCCGTTAATAGCATAAACACCAGAACCCGTCTCAGCATGCCAACTTCGGTTTTAACGTTCTTCATTTCAGCTTTCCATGAATTAAAAGCGAAGTACAAGTCATCACATATCCCTCACTAACAACAGATATCCCTTGAGATACAACGCGTCTCGTACCCGACCATTATAAAAATCCACCATCAGTGTCGTTGGCTGATCATTGTGATTATTTCTGGCGGATGCACTCCAAAAATATCCGCTGGTTATTTCAGGAAAATAATCAGTATTAACAGCCGGGTTGACACATTGCCACTCCACCAGGCTCTGCAGCTCATTGATATTGGGCAAGCGCCAGCCCGAGTAACCCGCCAGCACGACCTCATCGGCATAGCCATAGGCCGCCGCCAGCGACAGGCGCTTGGCCGTGCCAGCACATTCCCCATCTTTCCACTGCTGGCCATACAGACAAGAAAACCAGAGCAGTCCTAGCTGTGGCTCATAGAGAGAGCCATCCAACTGTGTTTCAAAACGCTCATTGGTGGTATCTGGCACGGTGTCCAGACATTGCTGTGCTGCCACAGCATGACCACTGACAAGCCCACACCCAAGCCACATCAGCAAAGCAGATTTCAACCAGCGCTTATTCATCGGCTTCTCCGTCACTTACCATAATGACACGCGCAGTTGCCTGCTTGTCATAAGACGTATCGGTTTTACCGTATAGATTGACCATCCATGCCTGATCTGGCGCATCGGCACGGGTGGCTGAGGTCCAGTAGTAATAATCAAGGGCGAACTTGCAACCACCCCCATCCAGCAGACAAGCCCCGGCAATATCTGAAATCGAGCGTAATTCCGACACCACTGGCAAGCGCCAGCTGCTCTCGCCACAGAGGGTTCGCCGATTAAGAGCCATCGCATAAGCAGCGGTATTGCAGACACCAGCGACACATTCCGGCCCCGCTTCCAGCCCAGAATATCCACCGTTAGTCGTTTCATCGGCCAGATACCAGCTGAACTGATGCACCGGATTACGCAGGGAAGTCGCTGAGTTTTTCAGCTCCACCACCAATCCGCTGACATTGTCACGAATACAATCTGCCTGTTCGCTACCGGGCGACAACACCGTACCGTCAGCATCCAGCAAGGTCCAGTCAAAGCCCCCCAGGCCGACGCCCGTTTTATTGAGACTGCCCGCCGCTGCCGCTGCGGTACGTCCCGACTCTGCATCCTGCCCGATCAGCCCCGTCACCGGACAATCAGCCCAGTTGCCGTCAAGATCCACACACTGGCTGACCGTCGTGTCATTCAACGGACTGGTATAAGTAAAAGCCTTGCCGATCACCCTTGCTACTTCTGCGGTGGGCTGACTTTCCGCAACCAGGGTGTCGCTGGTGTAGGTTGCCACGAGCAAAAAGAAATATTTCTGACCGTTAGTAAAATTCATCTGATAGCTGGTAGTGGTGATTCCACTTTCAACGCCAGCACCATCCAGTGATTCGTAATAAATCAGCGAACTGATGGCATTAAACGTTTGGCGGGCGTAATACACAGAGTAAGTAATCTCTCCATCAGCACTATCCGGTAAACTGATGGCATCCCAATCGAGTACAACCCCACTGGCATTAACCGGAGATCTGACCTTGAAACTGGTCGGGGCTGCTATTCCTGCCGCCACAATCACCGTCACCTTCGCGCTGGAACTGCCGCCCTGGTTATCCGTTGCCGTGATACGAAACACCAGCTCATACCCGTCCAGTCCAACAGGTGCTTCAAAGGTCAGCGTATCAGTCGCTGCTCCCTCAACCTCTACGACCTCGCCAGACACTTGCTCCCAGAGATACCCCTCAATCGAGCCATCCACATCACTGGCAGAGCTCCTCAAGGTGACCTCTGCACCACCGGCAACGGCGATCGTGGAAACCACCGAGAGCGAGGGAGCCGTATTCGTATCGCCATTGGAAGCGCCGCAACCAGTAAGCAAAGAGAAGCAACCAAACAGAGCGAGAGCACGCAGCAGCAAAATACACACCTGAAGTGGCGAGGAAGGTTCGAATTATAACGACTATTTCATAGAATTCGACCAGACAGGCAATGCCTGACATAAATATAAATATACCCGTGGCCGCAATATAAGGATATTCAATCTATCCCAAAAAAAACGGGAGCTTACCGGCTCCCGTTTGTCATGGCACAGCAATCACTTAACTCGCGGATTCAGCCTTTGGCTTTTCGCGCAGCTTGATATGCAAATCACGCAGCTGGGCGTTGCTCACCTCGCCTGGTGCCTTGGTCATGACACAGGCCGCTGACTGGGTTTTCGGGAAGGCAATCACTTCACGAATGGAGTTTGCACCAGTCATCAACATAATCAGACGATCCAGACCAAATGCCAGACCACCGTGCGGAGGAGCACCAAACTTCAGCGCATCGAGCAGGAAGCCAAACTTTTCTTGCTGTTCTTCTTCACTGATACCCAGGGCACGGAATACCGCATGCTGCATCGACTGATCATGAATACGAATGGAACCACCGCCCAGCTCACAGCCGTTCAGCACCATATCATAGGCACGGGACAGGGCTTCCAGAGGCTTGGCTTCCAGTTCTTCAGCGGAACAACTTGGGGCGGTAAACGGATGGTGCAAGGCTGAAATCGAGCCGTCGTCATTGGCTTCAAACATCGGGAAGTCGACCACCCACAATGCCGCCCACTCGCTGGTATACATATTCAGATCTTCACCCAGCTTGCAACGCAGTGCACCCAGTGCCTCATTAACCACCTTGGTTTTATCAGCACCAAAGAAGATGATATCGCCGTTTTTGGCTTCCAGTTTCGCCATGATCTTCATGGTGTTGTCAGCGCCGATGAATTTAATGATCGGCGACTGCAGGCCTTCAACGCCTTCCTCGATATCGTTGACCTTGATCCACGCCAGACCTTTGGCACCGTAGATACTGACAAACTTGGTGTATTCGTCGATCTGCTTGCGAGACAGCTCGGCACCACCAGGTACTTTCAAGGCCGCAACACGACCGTGTGGATCCTTGGCAGGAGCCGCAAACACCTTGAATTCGATGTTTTGCAGGAATTCCGCCACATCAACGATTGCCATTGGAATACGCATATCCGGCTTGTCGGAGCCGTACTTGTTCATCGCTTCGGCATACGGCATGCGCGGAAAGTCACCCAGGTCAACGCCCAGTTCTTTCTGGAAGATGCCTTTGATCATATCCTGAGTCAGACCCATGATGGTGTCTTCGTCGATGAACGACGCTTCGATATCGATCTGGGTAAATTCCGGCTGACGATCAGCACGCAGGTCTTCATCACGGAAGCACTTGGCGATCTGGTAATAACGGTCGAAACCCGACACCATCAGCAACTGCTTGAACAGCTGTGGTGACTGTGGCAAGGCGAAAAAAGCACCTTCGTGCGTTCGGCTGGGCACCAGATAATCACGCGCACCTTCCGGGGTCGCACGGGTCAAAATCGGTGTTTCAATATCCAGGAAACCGGCATCATCCAGATAACGGCGCACACCGGAAGTGACCTTGGAACGGAACCGCAGCTTGTCTTGCATTTCCGGCCGACGCATGTCCATGTAACGGTATTTCAGGCGAATATCTTCACCCACATCGGTGTAACCATCGAGCGGGAATGGCGGTGTCTGAGCCTTGTTCAGCACGACCACATCCTTACCCAACACTTCAATCATACCGGTTTTCATATTGGCATTAGTGGTGCCATCCGGGCGTCCACGAACACGGCCGGTAATTTGCAACACGTACTCAGAACGCACACTGTCAGCGGTATTAAAAGCGTCAACGGTATCCGGGTCGAAGACCACCTGAACCAGACCTTCACGGTCACGTACATCCAGGAAGATAACGCCACCGTGGTCACGGCGACGATGAACCCAGCCACAGAAAGTAACGGTTTGGTCGATCAAGCTTTCGTTGATATCACCACAATAGTGAGTGCGCATCGTATGGTCCTGCATAACATGTGAGTGTCACGGCGCTGACGTATCGAATCAACGACGTACAAATTTTAAAAGGCAGGCATTATAGCGGAATTAAAACCAGCCGACACTCCCACCCTCTTGCTCACCGCAAAATACTACGGCTATGGTAAGGAGATCATTCATGTAAGGAGCCGACACAGAAACCGACATGACCAACACCACAGACTCAAAGCAACCGCTCCACACGGCAACCACCATAACCACCGACACCGTGTCGCAAACACACTCGCTGGATCTGCTCTTGCAGCGCATCAGGCAATGTACTTGTTGTGCGGCACGCCTGCCCTTTCCACCCAGGCCCGTTGTTCGCGCCAGCCACAGTGCCCGGTTGCTGATTATTGGTCAGGCACCGGGCACCAAAGTACAGGCCAGCGGAATTCCCTGGGATGATGCCAGTGGCAAGCGCCTGCGTGAGTGGTTACAGCTGACACCAGAGCAGTTCTACAACGAAGCCGAGATTGCCATTATTCCGATGGGGTTGTGCTACCCCGGCAAGGGGAAAAGTGGTGATTTGCCGCCAAGGCCAGAGTGTGCACCCTTGTGGCATCCAGCGCTGCTGGGACAGCTGCCACAACTGCAGCATATATTGCTGATCGGTCAATACGCCCAGAACTACTATTTGCCGAAGGAGTTTCTGCAACAGCACCCGACCCTGACTGATCGGGTCAGACACTGGCGAGACGTACCAAAACCGTTTTTTGTACTACCGCACCCGTCACCCCGTAATCAGCTTTGGCTGAAGAAAAACCCCTGGTTTGAAGCAGAAGTAGTGCCAGCATTACGGCATGCAATAAACGCCGCTAATGGCAGCCAGCCACTGCATCGGACTACGGCCACATAAACGACCAGCTTCAAAACTACCACTGATCACGCAACGTCCGCAGCGCCTTGAAGACATCACGATCACCGTCACCCAACGCCGGAAACGCGTCTTTCAGGCGCTCTCGAATCAGTGGCTGGTGCAAGCGCAAGAACGGGTTGTAGGTACGCTCTTGCCCCAGCGTCATCACCGGCATCTCATCCGCGTCAAACGCCGACACCTGATCCAGCCAGTACTGGATCATGTCGTTGCCAGGCTCGCGAGTGAGCGCAAAGCTGAGATTGTTTTTCATATAATCATGGCCAGGGTGCATCAGGGTATCGTCTGGCAGCGGCTGAAATTGCGCTACAAAAGTATCGTACAGGGTATCCGGATCACCACCGTTACGGCAGTTACCAGCACAGGCGTTAAACAGGGTGTCGCCAGAAAACAGCACCGGCTGGCCATCCGGGCCACCGTCTTCACTTAACAGGCATAAGTGCGCCATGGTGTGACCCGGTGTATACAACACCGTCAATCGAATAGTCCCCAGCTCAACCACATCACCGGCTACCAAACCACGGGCAACATTCGGAATACGCTCAGCAGCGTTTTTATGCGCCCAGATATCAGCACCCGTCACTTCCTGTACACGAGGATTACCATCGATGTGATCATGGTGTTCATGGGTGTTGAGGATCAGTTTGATCTCATAGCCCTGTTCTTCTGCCAGAGCGAGCATCTCATCGGCACCGAGCGGATCCACCGCAATCGCCTGACGGCTCTCTTCGCACCCAATCAGATAATTGAAATTACGCAGATTGTTATTCATGTAACGTCGCAGCACGATCATAAAAGCGCTCCCTTACCAGTAGATGTTGTTTTCAATATCATCGTCGCCATCCATGTCTTCGATAAAATGGCTGGATAACAAACCCTTCAATTCGTGTACCCGTTGCTCCAGCGCATCGACATCATAAGGAACCGCCGGGCTATGACCCCAAACCGGGCCAGGCCAGGCCGGATCCCCTTCCTTGCGAACCACATGATGAACATGTAATTGCGGCACCACATTACCCAACGCAGCCACATTCATCGATTTGGCGGAGTAATGATCGGCCAGCTTTTCCGCGACCCAGGCAGATTCCAGCATCATCTGGGTCTGATCTGCGACTGACAAATGAAAATACTCTCTGGCATCTTTGCGCAGGGGCACCAGAATCACCCAGGGGTAACGGCTGTCGTTCATCAGCAGCACCTGACACAATGGCAAGCGCCCGACAAATACCGTGTCGGCTTGAAGTCGGCTATCGAGGGAAAACATAATACTCTCCTTGGTCACAGACGGATGCATCTTACTCTTATTCGATCAGCACCCATCTGGACATGTGTCAGCACCAGCGGGCGTTCTCAATTATTTGGCACGGCCTGTCAGGAGGATAAATCCCGTCAGGCAAGGCATTGGACGCAGAGAGAGTCCTTTTCAAGTCCAATAACACCGCATGGCCGGATGTTGACCCTGACCCTTCGGGCTGAGGCCAGTGACTTCCAGCACTGCGTTATTCGTCACTTGTTTAACTCGCCAAACCGCGTTTCTCATGCCTTGTTCTGAAACCAACGGGCTCTCAGCAGGCTCGGTTTAATCAGTGATAACGCCTCCTAAGAGTCTGTCGGGCTTAGGGCTGCTCTACTGCGGAAAAGCTGAATCTGGCTCTTTTTTGAGCAAATTCTGGTTAATAAATAGAACCACTATTCGCCTCAAATTTGCGCAAAAATCGCTCAAACCAGTCTTTCCCTCGCGACGAATGCCTAAGTCCGACAGGCTGCTAGCGAACAATATGCCCGTGCTGCCGGTTTGCATGCTTACAGGGCAAACGTTTATCTTCATACGATTTACCCTCATAGTAGGCAAACTCCACATTCAGGTCACTGATTTATGGCGACATTTCAGGTTATAACGCAGATAGCCGACATCGCAGAACAGGACTGGCAAACCCTGCTGCCAGAGCGCTACCCGTTTCTGAGCTACCCGTTTCTGCAAGCGCTCGAAGACAGTGGCTGCATGGGCGGCGACTCTGGCTGGCATCCTGAATACCTGCTACACCGGGACGCCAGCAACCGCCCGGACTGGATTCTGCCGTTGTTCCGCAAACATCACAGCTATGGTGAGTATGTCTTTGACTGGGGCTGGGCCGACGCCTACCAACGTCATGGTTTCCGTTATTATCCCAAACTCTTGTGCGCCGCGCCGTTTACACCAGCTACCGGCCCACGCCTGCTCTATCACGCTACAAACCCGGCACCCTGGCAAGACGCCATCGAAGCCCTGCAGCAACACTGTCGCGATCAACAAGCTTCCGGCTGGCACCTGAACTTCCCCAACAGCAACGATCTTGCCGAGCTGAAAACATTAACCGAACAACAGGGATACCTGCTGAGGCATGCCTGCCAATTTCACTGGTTTAATCGCAACTACACCAGTTTTGAGCACTTTCTGGAATTTTTCACCAGCCGCAAACGCAAAAGCGTGCGCAAAGAACGGCAGCGCGTGCGGGATATGAACATCCATATTCGCCGCCTGACAGGAGAACAGCTGACAGCCGACGTTATAAAACGGTTTTATCAGTGCTACCAACTGACCTACCTGAAACGCGGACAACAAGGCTATCTGAACAACACCTTCTTCTTGCAGCTGGCGGCGACGATGAACCAGCAAATGATGCTGGTCGAGGCCAGCCACAACGAACAACACCTGGCCAGCGCCCTGTACTTTTTTGATGACCATACCCTGTACGGCCGTTATTGGGGTTGCAAGGAAGAAGTAGACGGCCTCCACTTTGAGGCCTGCTACTATCAGGGAATCGAGTTTTGCCTCGAGCATGGGCTGGATCATTTTGATCCAGGCACCCAGGGCGAACACAAGATCAGTCGCGGTTTTGAACCGGTCATCACCTCCAGCATCCACCAGTTGCAACACCCGGATTTCCAGGCCGCCGTCGCCGACTTTATCGAACAGGAAATACCCCAGATATTGAACTACCAGCAGCAAGCGGCAACGTTACTGCCGTTCCGGGAAAATGCCTTTGACGATCTGCCCGCAACACCGCACACTTCCGCGCCCCTGCCACAGCCCTGACAACGAGCACTACCCGCCATGAGCCTGCAAGCCTACAAAGTTGAGCACATTCTGGTTTTTACCAACAAGGGAACCGAGGCCAAACTGCTGGCAGCGCCCCGCTTGAGGCCCATGGAGGAATGGCGTGAAGACGTAGCCGCCTGGGTTGCCCTGCGCGCTGAACGCACACCGGATCTCGATCATCTCGCCGATCCGGCAGCCATTGAACCCTATATTCATCAGGGCTGATCTGTATCAGCAACCTCTCTATCAGGGCACGACATTACCAAGACCAAAATAGATCTGAATGCCCGTTAGTACAGAGTTAACCGCTACCGCAGCGAGAATCAGCCCCATTACCCGACTGATCACACTGGCACCGCCTTCGCCAATCACTTTCTGAATCCGGCTGGCAAGTAACATAAACACCAGCGTCACCACTAACACAGACAGAATCACCAGACTGGTCGCCGCCTGATGAATGATGGAAAAACGGTGATTATCGGTTAGCAATACCGCTGCCATCATCGCCCCCGGCGACGCAATGGAAGGAATCGCCAACGGAAAAACCGCCGTTTGCATACCTCTAGCCACCATACCGATTTCTTCTTCCGGTTTGCTTTCACCAAAGATCATCGTCAATGCAAACAGGAACAACACCAAACCACCAGAAATCTGGAACGCCTCCAGCGGAATTCCCATCGCGTCCAGCAGCAACTCACCGACCAGCACAAAAAACAATAACACCAGCGCTGCAATTGCAGTTGCTTTATAGGCGATACGCCGAATCATCACCGGATCTTTCAGTGATGCCGTGACGGCAAGAAACACCGGAATGGTGCCAATAGGGTCGATTACCGCCCATAAAAATACGAACTGCTTGATCCACTCGTTCATAAAATTCCAGAAAACGTATAGGGGGTGTCAAGACCACAGAAAGCCGCAACAGGGCAACAGCAAAAACTGGCGCTTCCGGCGCTTGTTAATGAGCCTTGCGAGTAACCTTGTCCAACAACCCCATCGCAACAGCCGACAACACAAAGGTCAGATGAATCACCACATACCAGAGCAATTTGTCGTTACTGATATTGTCGGCATTCATAAACACTTTGAGCAGATGGATTGACGAAATAGCCACGATCGATGCCGCCACCTTGTTTTTTAGTGAGCCGGTATCCATTTTGCCCAGCCAATCGAGCTTTTCGGTGTTTTCTCCCAAATCCATCCGCGAGACAAAATTTTCGTAACCGGAAAACATCACCATCACAATCAGCCCACCCACCAGCGCCATATCGATCAGCGACAAAACAACCAGCACCATATCGGTTTCACTGACGTCAAGAATATGCGGCAGCAGGTGCACAAGCTCGCCAAAGAACTTGATACCCAGCGCCACCAGAGCCAGACTCAGGCCCAGATAAATAGGCGCCAAAATCCAGCGCGACGCATACACCAACCGTTCAAACATCTGCTCAATCACCTTGTTAACTCCATTGTCTTATTCCAGATATTCATACCGGATCTTCAGGCCCATAGCTCATCACCGGACAATGTAACCGCATCCCGGCGCAAGATTCCAATCGGGCGCACATTACCATAACCTGGCTTGGCTGCCATACAACCTGAGAGATTTTCAGGTCTGTCATCGCAGACAGCCATATCACGCCTTCAAACCATTTCTTCCAGCCATTCTTCCAGCCACTGCCTCAGCGATACCTATCGGCCAACAAGCCGCCTTCGTCACGCTGACTCACTTTCGACCCTGTCGCACCATTAAAAAAGCCCGGCAAAGCCGGGCAAAGGTCGTTGTTGCAAAAGCGAAAATCACAGCCAATAAAGGGTTATCGGCCATCCAGGTAGTTGGGCAACCACAGGCTGATTTCCGGAATAAAGGTAATCGCGATCAGACAAACCAGCATCAGCAGCAGCCAGGGCGCACAGGCCTTGATTGCCCAACCAATCGACTTACCCGTAATCCCCGCCGTAACAAACAGATTCAACCCCACCGGCGGCGTCAGCATCCCCAGCTCCATATTCACCACCATGATGATGCCGAGGTGAACGGGATCAATCCCCAGTTGCAGCGCAATCGGCAAAAGAATCGGTGCCATGATCAACAGAATGGCAGACGGCTCCATAAAGTTACCCGCCATCAGCAACAAGATGTTCATCACAATCAGGAAACCCCAGGCTGGCAGACCCCATTCCGTAATCGTGGCAGCCAAATGATGTGGAATCTGCTCAGACGTCAACACATGAGCAAACAACATCGCGTTGGCAATAATAAACAACAAGGTAATCGAAACCCGTGCCGCATCGCGGACAATGCCACCAATTTCCGGGTGATATACCGACCGTACGATGCCCACTGGCAACAGCACAATATTACGCGCCAGCATGGTCAGGGTGTTTTCACCTTCGCGGTGCCAGGGCTGATCTTTTAACGGACCGATATCACGATAGCCCCAGATTGCCACCAGAAAACCGTATACCGCCGCGACTGCCGCCGCTTCTGTCGGTGACGCCACACCCGCATAAATCGACCCCAACACCAGAATAATCAGCATCAGGCCACCGGACGCGCTCCAGGCCGATTTCAGAATGGTACGGAATCCGGCGAATGGCTCGGCGGGCAAATTCTTGCGCCGGGCAACAATATAAATAGTCACCATCAGAATCAGACCAATCAGAATGCCTGGCACAAACCCGGCCATAAACATACGAGACGCCGACACCTCGGTCGCCGCTGAATACACCAGCATGACGATGGACGGCGGAATCAGAATACCCAGCGTCCCCGCCGTGGAAATGGCACCGGCAGCAAACGACAACGGATAACCGGCCCGCACCATACCGACCAGCACAATCGAGCCCACCGCTGCCACTGTTGCCGGAGACGAACCAGACACCGCCGCAAACAGCATACAAGCCAAAACCGAGGCCATCGCCAATCCGCCACGCACATGGCCAATCGATGCCGTCGCAAAATCAATCAAACGGCGAGCAACACCGCCCGACGACAAAAACGATGACGACAAGATAAAAAACGGAATCGCCAGCAGGGTGTAATGTTCTGACACCGACTCAAACAGCTTCAGCGCAATCGACGCCATGGAGTCATTGGTGAAAAACAGAATCGCAGTCATTGATGAGAAACCCAGCGCCACCGCAATCGGTAACCCCAGCGCCATACAGACAAATAGCAACAGGAACAGCGTTAACGCCACCATTACACTTTCTCCCCGGCTTCATCGCAGCCATCATCGTGCAGCAGCGATTCCCGATGTTCATGAAAACCGTTGGCCTCGCCTTTCCAGACCGCCACCGCCAGTTCAATCAGCCGCAGGGTCAGTGAGCCGAAACCAACCAACAAGCCGGATACCACCGTCCACTTGGGAATAGGAATATCTTCCAGCTCAATATCAATCATGTGTAATTTGGCGACGTACACCCAGGAGCTCTTGATAAACAGACCGCAGTAAACCAGCGCCACCGCAATGGCGAACAGCACTACCCATTTACGGGTATTGGCAGACAATTGTTCCAACAGCGCATCAACACAAATATGGGAACGTTCCCGTACTGCCCAGGCAGCACCCAGCAGCACCATCCAGGCCGACATTAGCAACGTCGCTTCTTGCGCCCAGTGAATACCGGTATTAAAACCAAAGCGCATAACCACTTCAGCAAACACCAGCAAGGTGATAGAGACCAGCAACAGGCCGATCAAGATATCTTCCAGACGATTGATAAACTTCATCATCTGCTCTCCTTTTATTGTTTTCGGCCAGGATGGCCAGCGGGAAATTCGAACGATATGAACATCTTCCCGGCATCAGCAAGTGCTGTGCCAATAAACAAAAAAGGAGTGACACCTGACAAAGGCAGCTCTGGCTGAAACAACAACCAGCGCCAGGGGAAAACAACCGCAACCAGGCTGTACATGGCGGAAACCCTGTATCCTGCGGATTGTATGCAGCTCTGGAAGTTAACCTGGCGGGTGAGCCAACCGCATTATTCGGCTCGATCTAGTGACTGTTTTTTATTATTAGTCGCCAGCAGAACAGCAAAATCGTCTCGATCAGGATGGATCCTTGCAAAAAAATGGGGGGATCAACCCCCATTCAAATCCTCCATTTGGGGGTCAGTCATCCCCTGTCTGTTTGAACATTTCCTTGTCCAGATCAAATTTTTTCATTTTTTCGTACAAGGTCTTGCGCCCCAGCCCCATTTCTTCCTGAGCCTCTTTCAGTCTTCCCTGATGGCGGGCCAATACTTCTCGCAACAGCATTTCTTCGTAGCGGCTGACCTGTTCCGCCAGCGATATTCGCCCGGCGGCCCCACCCGACTTCAGCAAACTATCGAACGCCCGCTCGCCACCCAACAAGACAAAACATTCCGCCAGATTACGCAACTCACGCACGTTACCCGGCCAATCATGGGCCAGTAACTGTTGCCGTTGTCCGGCGCTCAACGCATTCACTTCCGAACCGTAACGATTGGCAGCCGCCCAGACAAAATGCTCAAACAACACCGGCACGTCTTCACGTCGATCCCGCAACGGCGGAATATGCACCTGAACCATATTCAGACGGTAATACAGGTCGAGACGAAACGCTCCCCGGTCACTCATCGCCTTCAGATCCACCTTGGTCGCAGCGACCACGCGAACATTGAGGTCGATTTGCTGATTGCCACCCAATGGCTCCACTTTGCGCTCCTCCAGTACGCGCAGCATTTTGATCTGCAACACCATCGGCATACTTTCAATTTCATCAAGTAATAACGTACCGCCGTTGGCATACTGAAACTTGCCGATCCGTTTTTTACCCGCTCCGGTAAATGCCCCTGCTTCATGGCCAAACAACTCGCTTTCGATCAGATTTTCCGGGATTGCACCGCAGTTAATCGCCACAAATGCCTTGTCGCTGCGCTTGCTGTGGCTATGTAGATAACGGGCGACCAGCTCCTTGCCGCAGCCAGTATCGCCATTGATCAGCACATCCGCCGGGGTATCTTTAATGTGATTCAGGGTATCCCGTAATTTTTTCATATCAGGGTGATGACCGATAATCCGAGGGCCGGGTCGCGACTGGACTTCGACCTCTTGACGCAACTGGCGGTTTTCCAGTGTCAGCAAACGTTTTTCATGGGCGCGCTGTACGGTTTCCAGCAAATGATCGGTTGAAAAAGGTTTTTCCAGAAAATCGTAAGCACCCTGCCGCATTGCATCGACAGCAATCGAAACATCGCCATGACCGGTGAGCAGGATCACTGGCATATCGGCATCAATCAGACGGATTGCACGCATCAGCTCCATGCCATCCATCACCGGCATATTGATGTCGGTGATCACCACACCAGACCAGTCTCCCGATACCTGTGCCAGAGCCTCCTGGCCGTTGGCGGCGGTGATCACGGCAAAGCCTTCGATCTCCAGTGTTTGTGCCAGTGCCTTGCGCACCCCTTCTTCATCGTCAACGACCAACACTTCGATCATTCATCCACTCCCCTATGTTTGCGCAATGTCATCACAAAGACCGTTCCGCCATTCACATCCGATTCCGCAGTCAAACTGCCCGACAGGGTTTCCAGAATCCGGCGCGATAACGCCAGCCCTATCCCCAATCCTTTACGCTTGGTGGTAAAGAAGGGTTCAAAGATTGTGCTTTGCAGCTCTTTAGCAATCCCTGGGCCATTGTCGATAACCAGAATTCGGATTTGATCATCACCATCCTCTACCTGCACCCGCACGCTGGCATCAACGACGCCCTCCATCGCTTCCGATGCATTGGTCAGCAAATTGATCAACACCTGCTGTATCTGCACCGGCTCACAGAGAATCATTTGCCCGCTTGGGGTAATTCCACCTCAATTCCGACACCGGCTTTTTTGAGTAACGGTTTCATAATCATCAAGGCAGCATTGATGATTTCGTTCACATCGACCGGGCGCGGGTCGGGAGGCGAGCGACGGGCAAAAACCTTGAAGCGCGACACAATGGCATGCATGGAGCCCGTAATCTGGAGGATCTCACGCAGGTTATCGGCCACCAGAGTGAAGCGTTCACGAGCCAGCAATTTCTGGCTGTTTTCGGCGTAGGTTTGCAGTGCCAACAGTGGCTGGTTAAGTTCATGGTTGATTCCGGCCGACAGCTCACCCAGCACCGCTAGCTTGGCGGTCTGGATCAACTGGTTCTGGGTGGTTTCCAGTTCGCTCTGGGTACGCTGATAGTGAGCCACCAGCTGTTTCAGCTCAGCATTGGATTCCGTCAATTCCGAGGTCAGACCGGCGACCCGGCGCTCCAGCTCCAGATTCATGCTATTCACATGGCGCTGAACCTCCGACCGCTTGCGCCAATACAGCCAGAACAACACCAGCAGTCCGTACACCAGCGAAAAATAGATGCTGAACTGCAGCGTACGTCGCAGCAATTCCATCCGTGGCATGACCGCAAACAAATGCCAGCCCGCCTCCCGTACCAAGGCTCGCCCGACCAGATAGCGCTGGATCACACCACCAGATACCAGCTGAATATACGCATCATCAAACAGATTCTGATCACTCTCGGGACTGGTCGCCATCGGCGCAAGAGAGGAATTGCCATAACGATGTGACTGCCGGATAGCCACACGCTGGCTCTCGGGCAAACGATTCAGACTGCGCAGCTGCCAATCCTGGTTTGAAGCGGCAAAAATAACCGAATCATAGCCAATCAGAAGAAAATCATGCTGCCTGGCAGCCAGTCGCTCAAAGACAGGTTCCAGCAATATTTTCACCACCGCCACACCCAGCACCTTGCCATCATCCAGAATCGGGGCAGAGAAATAATAGCCTCGACCTTGGGAAATCAACCCCACTGCATAATAACCGGCACTTTCACCCAATACCGCCTGCTGAAAATAAGGCCGGAAAGCAAAGTCATGGCCAACAAAACTGTTCTTGCTGGCGTAGTTACTGGCACCCACCACAATACCTGCCGGGTTAAGCACAAAAAGAGTATCGCTGCCGAGGCTGCGATTGGTCTGTTGCAGGAAACGATTCAGCTTACCCAGCCCGTCGGACGTCGGAGCGCCCAGTACCTCCCGCAAGGTACGCAGGTCGGATACCGCATCTGCAATCCCCCGATACTGCTGCAAATGGCTACTGACACTATCCGCCATAACCTTGGCCTCCTGCGCCAACTCCTGTAGCGCTTCGTCTTCCTGCAACTGCCAAACGGTGGCAACCACCAATACCACGCCCACCAGCCACCCCAGTAGCAACAAGGTCAACGACAGCGCAACGGAGCGGTGCGCTTCCAAATCCGCCACCGTTGGCTGAATTCCCGTTGTCTGGGAATCAGTGACCATACTCATGGGTGTATCTCCCCCCATTGACGACATCTCATGCGTATAAGACCACCCTTTTAAAATAAAGAAATCATACCAGCCATTCTTTGTAGCAAATTACCTGCCGTACCCAACGCTACTATCCGAGCCACTCATCCCGCTCGACCCAAGGTCTCAGGAAACAGACTGACTTTCCTTTCGAACCCCGGCAACAGCGGTGTTTTCGTCTTTAATCAGGCCATACCCACAACCTGTTTGAGCGTCGACGACAGCCTCCAGCGTGCAGATGATCGCAGCTATTTTCAAGATTGGCATACGGGTTGCTAATCACCAGTCGTCTGAAGAATTCGTCCTGGACACACCGATATTCCAGAGCATTCAGCACCGCCAATAAAAATTAAGAGTGAGGATCGACCATGAAAACCTTAGTCGCAACTGTGCTGGCTTGCGCCAGCCTGCTGACATTTAACCAGGCTGCTGCCAAGCCCATCGAAATCAAGTTTTCCCACGTCGTCGCCGAAAACACCCCCAAAGGCCAGATGGCGCTGAAGTTCAAAGAACTCGCAGAAGCCGCTTTGCCCGGCCAGATCGACGTCAAGGTATACCCTAATTCCCAGCTGTTCACCGACTCTACCGTGTTGCAGGCCATGCAGCTCGGTGACGTTGAATTGGCCGCCCCAGCGCTGTCCAAGTTCCAGAAGTACACCGACCAGCTGCAACTGTTCGACCTGCCATTCCTGTTCAAGGACATCGAAGCCGTCGACCGTTTTCAACAAGGCCCGGAAGGCCAGAAATTGCTGAAATCCATGGAAAGTAAATTGCTGGTTGGCCTCGGCTACTTGCACAACGGCATGAAGCAACTGACCGACAACTCCCCGATTCGCGTTCCTGCGGATATTTCCGGCAAGAAGTACCGCATCATGACCTCCGACGTTTTGCAGGCACAGTTTGAAGCCGTACAGGCAATCCCGCTGAAAAAACCATTCTCGGAAGTATTTACCCTGCTGCAAACCAAAGCGATTGATGGTCAGGAAAACACCTGGTCCAACACCTATTCGAAAAAATTCTTTGAAGTGCAGAAGTACGCCACCGAAACCAACCATGGCGTACTGGATTACATGGTCGTGACTTCTGCCGAGTTCTGGTACGGCCTGCCAGATGACGTTCGTACCAAGCTGAAAACCGCGATGGACGAAGCCATTGCCCACGGTAACCGTATCGCCCTGAAAAAGGGTGCAGAAGACCGCCAGAAAATTATCGACTCCGGCAAAACCGAAATACTGACCATCACCGAAGCAGAACGCCAGCAATGGGTTAACGCCATGAAACCCGTCTGGAAAATGTTTGCCGACGAAATTGGTCCAGATCTGATTGGCGCCGCCCTGGAAGCCAACAACCCGTAATTCTCCCCGCTTTTTCTCCTCCAAAGCCCCTTATTGGTCTTGAACGTTCAAGGCCAGGGGCTAGGTACAGCCATCAAAACGAAGACTGGCCACAAGGCCAATAACAATAAAGAGAGCAAAATAATGACATTGACCAGGACTGCAACCGCCATCTCCCTGAGCCTGCTGGCAACAGCCGCAATCGCTGCCGAGCCCAAAGTAGATGTCTACGGCTCCGTGCGCCTTGCTCTGGACAAGGAAGACAGCGCCATGAGCAGCGACGACAAATTGACTCGTTTTGGCATCAAGGCCAGTAGCGACATCGGTCACGGCCTGACCGCCGTAGGTGGCATTGAATACGGCGTCGACTTCGAGCAAAAATCAGCACCCACCCTGCGTTTAGGCTATGTCGGTGTCAAAGGTGCGTTGGGCGAGCTGTACCATGGATCGCAGACAACCGTCTGGCACAAATTTGTCCGTGGTGCCTACTTCAGCAACGGTTCGGATTCCCTGCGCATGTACACAATTCGCGACGACGGCCTGACCCAATACTACTATAAAGGTAATGGCTTCACGCTTGGATTAGGTGTCCAGACCGAAGATAAGGACGGTAACAATATCGACACCGTCCAGGCTGGTGGTGAATACAAAATCGGCGGATTCAAGGGCCAGATTGCACTGGTTAAAGACAAAAATGGCGACAATAACGGACAAATCCTGGGCGCACGCGTCTGGTACACTCTGGATGAAATGACCTTGTCTGCGTTCACTCACCGCGCCAGTGACTCGTTCGATTACAAAAGCAGCAACCTGTGTAGCGGCGAGAAAACATCGACCAACGGTGTTTACGGTGCTTACAAGACCGGTGTTCACAAAATTCATGCCCGCTTCGCCGTCAATAAATGTGACCAATCCGGTGACAAGGCTTCAAGAAAAATTGAATACGTCAATGCACTGGATAAGCAATTTCAGGTTTGGGTAGCCCTGGAAAAACTGGATACCAGCCGCACAACCAACGACGCGGTGACCAAAACAGAACTCGGCGTACGCTACGACTTCTGAGTCAGCACAAGACCTTTACAACCCGCGACCCCCAGTAGTAATACGGATACGGAGAGCACTTAAGACCAGTGTTGTATGGGCCTAAATGACCCAATAAAATATGCTAGTATGCCAAGGCCCGCTCTAATGGAGTGGGCTTTTTGGTCTTTGACGCTGACGGTTCGTCGCTACCGTAACCATGATTTCAACCATGACCAGCAATTTACCTAAACCCGGAAATAAAAGATCTCGTACTGATGAAAAGCCTGCAAGCCCTGTTTGTTGCACTGACCTCCCTGCTTTGGGCCTGTTCAGTCTCTTCGGTTCAACCCGCAAACGACCTCACCACACTGGGTCAGGGCAACGTAGAAGTGATTGTACCGTCAACCCTGCGCGTGCTCGCCATTAACGGCCAGAACGTGGATTCACCCAACCTGTACACTGGCCAGTACCGACTGTTATTGACCGAAGGCAGCCAGAGAATTGTGGTGCAATATGAAGAAAACTGGAACACCCCGGATGAGTCCGGCTACCTGATTCGCTGGCAACCCGTCGCTATCGACAATGATTTCCGCGCTGGTCAACGTTATGTATTAACCCATGCCCCCGTACGTGACCGCGATCAGGCCGAAGAGCTGCAAACCCAATCCCCCATCTGGCTGATTGGTGGTAGCCACAAGATTACCGGCCAGCCCGTGGTCGAAAAAGAACAGAAAGTCGCCTACGTCGCAGTCAAAGACAAAACCGGTACGGTTACTCGACTGGAACAGCTGCAGGATATCTGGAACGCCAGCAGTGATAGCGACAAGGCCGCGTTTCATCAATGGCTGCAAGAGCAACACTGAAGCGATTTCACCGCCCCAGCCCCATCGACTTCACCGACAACAGCCAGTACTGCCAGCGCTCGCTGGCCGATGGCGGCGTATGAATCCTGTTATCGCCCTTCGCCAGATTCGCCACCAACCAAGGCCGCAGCATTAATTCAGGCTGCGGCTGAGCCAACAACGGAATCAGACGCTGCCCCGCAGCAGCCATATCGCCGGGGGGATACCGACACAACGGCGGATACTGCTCGCGATAACACAACGCATCCGGCACCAACGGAATGGCTCCCAGCGCCGCAGCCTCCAGCACCGACACGCCCTGAAATTCATGAATCGCCGTACTGACCACCACATCCGCCTGCGTCAGCCAGCCAATATACTCCTCCCGGCTGACACGACCATCGACACAAATGACATCCCCAAAGCGCTGACGAATGGCTGTTAGCGCCGCCGGAATCTGTTTCGGTCGCGGCCCCAGTAACGCCAGCCGAAAGCCAACTCCCAGATCATTCAATTCCAGCAGCAGCGCCAGAAAGTCCTCCGGCTGCTTGTCATACTCCCAGCGATGATTCCACAACAGTAATGGCTCACGGGTTAATACGCCGGAAGAAGATAACGGTATAAAACTGTCTGTATTAGGAACGCCCTCTACCAGTCCTGATGGCTCAGCGTCGTCAGCGGTCTTGACTGCAATGGGAGACCGAGCCGTTGCCGTTACTGTCACAGGAGTCCTCACTGGCACCGGTAACCAACGGCATTTCCCCTCCAGCCGAGCACGAATCCCCACCGGCAACTGATCCGGCAGCCGCTTGATCAGGGCATCAACGCCATCGAGAAAGCTGTACTGATTAAAACGGGAGTTAAACAGCTGTCAATGGCCATCTATTTTGATCCACCTTTGGCCAATAAAATTGACCCACTTT
>OJIO01000282.1_pt1 | contig 37930 bp, 27 predicted proteins | sample 1595621 | NCBI WGS metagenome assembly OJIO01 (sample SAMN05416776, study PRJEB24817) | seawater metagenome | isolation source: Sea water | place: Canada:Atlantic | collected 2013-07 | reverse complement strand
GAGATTTCTGCCTGTCTCGTGGGCTCGGAGATGTGTATAAGAGACAGCAAATAATATTTACGTATAGAAAAACTGGAAATTTTGGGCTCAAAAATAAAAATCGTAATATAGAATAACATTTATTAAAAGTTGCGCTAAGTCAATATTGCATTCAATAAATTTAAACAAAAAACCAAAAAAATAAAGTGACAGCAGAATACCACCGTCACTTTAAATTAACTAACTAAAACTATTCTTAAAAATCTTATTTCTTAACTGTAAGCCAGTTTTGTTCTTACCAAATCATAATCACCATAGTGACTTTTAATACTTGCTTTTAACGCTTTTCTGGCAAAGAAAATTCTACTTTTTACAGTACCTAGAGGCAACTCTAACTCATCTGCAATTTCCTGATATTTAAATCCTGTATAATGCATCATAAACGGTTTCTTAATACTTTCATCAAGCTTCTTTATCATTCTAGTAAGCTCATCCATAAGTATATTTCTACCAGCATCATTATCTACAGTCCTATCTCCACTATTTAGAAAAAACTCGTTTTCTGTAGTATCGATGATCGTATTTCTTTTAACTTTCTTTCTGTAATTATTGATGAAGATATTTTTCATTATTGTAAACGTCCACGCCTTAAAATTAGTCCCAGGTCTGAACTTTTCTCTATTGGTCATAGCTCTGAATGCTGTCTCTTGATATAGATCTTTCGCATCTTCTTGGTTCTTCGTTAGATTGTACGCAAACGAATTTAATGGAGTCGTAAGATGGTCAAATTTTGAATCGAATTCTATTGTTGACATAATTTATGGTTGTGGTTATTAGTTGATAAATCAAATATACAACAAGTTAAACAAAATGACAACTATAATTAAACAAAATGACACAAACAATTATTTGTTTTCACAAATAAATACATAGACATACTGACTACCAGGCTTTTACGAAATGTGAACAGAATGTTAAATATTTTACTTTCAGTATTAACTGAAAGTAAATGCCTTTTGTTTAACCAAAATAAGCCCAACTTAAGTGGTTAGCACATAACAAAAGAACAATCATGAAATATAGAGCTCTATAAAAAATACATTAATTCAATTTTATATTTATTGCTACCAACCTTACGATTCGAAAATTACGTCTACTCAATAAACAATGGATTTATGAAAACACTTACGCAAATTATCTTTTTGTTCTTCATCCTTTTATCAAATTATCATCCATTGCTTAGCCAATCTATGTCAGTAACTTCTGGAGTAGGAATTACACACTACTTTGATCTAATAAAAGACGATCATCTTCGATCTGAATATGGGCTTGGTAACACCTACTTTGTAAAAGTTGACTTCAATGAGGGAGAATCTACAGGACTACTAAATAACCTCGCACTGAAATTTGAAAAACAGTCCGCTGATATTAATTACTCTTCTCAAAATATATTTTGTGGCTTAGGTCTTCCTAGTGATTTGATATATACATTTGAGCATATAAATAAATACACTCTTTCTGTTATAACCTATCCTCTTTCTATACGTATGGGAAATAACCTGAAAATTAAATCTGGACTATCATTCAGCAAGACATTTAAACTAAAAGCGACAAATATAGGTGAACAACGCACATTTACAGATGAGATCCCTTTTGAATCACAAATAGAAAATCGAGATTACAATGCACACGCAACGATCGAATTCCAATTTGGACATATGCTTCTTGGCAATGGATTGTCTTTAATTCCAACCTACAATGCATTTGTCAGTTTAACTCCAGAGCTCAAAGGTTCGTACAATACACAGTCAATGAGGCATAGTTTAGGTCTTACAGTACTTTGGGGACTCAAAAAAAAGTAATACATTTATAGCATACACATAACCGTTACTATGCTTCGAATAATCATTTGCTTTTTATTCCTAATCTATTCTAGTTTCTTATCTGCTCAATCGATAAGCTATTCAGTTGGATATGGACTTTCTAACTCTGAGGTCTTTGACCAATATGATTACTATGAAAACTATAACAAAGGAGAAGAACTATCCATTAGTCTTGGATTAAATGGTACTAACAAAATTGCAGACAGAATCGAAGTGAGATTTTCCACGTATGAATCAACGTTAAAAAAATCGAATTCTGGTTTCGCAAGTGATTTTAGTGTTGGCTCAGGTCTTTCTATTCGGAAGTATATACTAGAGTTGCAAGGATACTATTACAAATTGTCACTGAAAAAGTTCGGTGAAATAGATTTTGGTAGCAAGTATTCATTTATTATTCGATCCGATGTTTCTGGCTATAGTTATGATACTTTCATGTCTACAATTACAGAGATAAATAGTAACAATTATGAAAGAGCAAGTAAGTTCTATGTTTCTATTCTAGGTAAATATTCACTAGGTTCTATCAAATTAACTGACAGACTAAAACTAAGACCATCATATACATTTAGCTATTCTTTCAACAAAGATGTGAATACTACAACAACTAATTCTCGTTTAATAAGCCACATTTTTGAAATCGCTTTCACATCTAACCTTACGCCAAGAATAAGATCCTAAACAACTGTTTTTCTTTTAATTATAAATTAGTAATTTTTAATACTTATCATTTTAAAATGTGCTTTCACATTATATTTTATTTATATCAGTAAAATAAAAGTGTAATAATTACCACCTACTTCTTTCTTTCTTATCAAATAACCGAACATATATTTGCACTTCGAGGACATGATAACGGCAGACGAACCATAATCATAAAACTGCCCCCAGCAGTATTCTCCTCAATAATCTGAACCCTAGGCGCATAATGCGTCCTAGGACTTTTTTATGCGGTTTCCTATCGCAGCAGATTATTGATTATTTCATTTTCTCTTCAATAGGTTATTCGCAGACTCATATGCTTTTTTAATAACCAAAACTTTTTTACCAATGGTAAAGACTTATCTTCCAAACTCAGAAAGAAAATGGTACATGTTAAGTACAGTATTCATTTTCGCCCTTTCTCTTCTTTCTTTCACAGATTTATCAGCACAGGCACTAGCTTGTAATGACAACGTGCAAGTATCTCTAAATCAAAACTGTGAGGCAGATATTACTCCAGGTATGATCCTAGAGGGAGAAGACGAAGACCTTATCGACAACTATTCTGTATCTATCGGTGGTGTCACTGGTACTATTGTCACCGCCCCGGGTGTATATAGTGTCACGATCACTGACAGTTCTAACGGCAATAGCTGTTGGGGAACCATCACTGTAGAAGACAAACTCGCTCCAGCAATAATTGGTTGTGACTGTCCTTCTGGCAATGATGACCCAGAATGCCAGTTCTTATGTACTGATCTAGATAATGTACTGAACAATTTAATCCCAGTACCACAACCATTAGTTGAGGAAAACTGTGGATCGTATGTTTCAGAGTACACTGATTTAGTAGCAGACGGAGGATGTGGAGAAAAAGTAATCGCAAGAACGTGGTTATTCACTGACAACAGTGGTAATACTGCGACGGGTTGTACTCAAGAATTCAGAACACTAGCTGTAACTTTAGCTGACATAGTACCACCAGTAAGTCCTATCGAATTAGGCTGTGGAGCAGATGTTAGCATGCCAGCTATTGTTGATTACTTCACTCCTATAGTAGGAGCTGATGTAGCAATCACTTATGGTTACCCGACTGCCAACGGAATAGCTATCAATGGTGCTATCTGTAATCTAGTAGCAACAAAAGTAGATTTAGAAATACCAGTATGTGATCAATCATGTAGCAATAGTTTTAAAGTAATCAGAGACTGGACTATACTAGATTGGTGCGCGACAGAGATAACTAATTACACCCAGATAATAAAAGCAGTAGATAACGAAGCACCTACTGTACAGGCTCAAGATATGACAGTAAGCACATCTCCTTGGGTATGTGAAGCTAACTTCTACTTACAAGCACCGTCTATCCTTCATGATGATTGTACTAGTTATGTAGATTATTCAGTTTCTGGACCAGCAGGTGTTACGATTACTTATGACTCACAATTTAATTTATACTATGCATCAAATCTTCCCAAAGGTATGCATACGTTTATATATACAGCAAGCGATTGCTGCGACAACACAGCCCAAGATCCTATCCTAGTAACAGTGGTTGATCAAACAGCACCAGTTGCTATTGCAAAACAAAATATAGTTATTTCTCTTACTCAGGCTGCAAATGGTCAAGGTAGTGCAAAACTTTATGCTCCTTCTATAGATAATGGATCTCATGATGGTTGTACAGGAGTAAAATTAGAAATAAGAAGAGACAACGATGAATGTGACGTTACAGGTAATGATACATACAATAATGATGGTCATACATTTGACAATAACAATGATCCAGATGAAGGAAAATGGGTGAAATTCTGTTGTGAAGATCTCACCAATGCAGAAGTTGATGTTGATGGTGACGGTGAACTTGATCCAGGATATGTAAAAGTATGGATGAGAGTATGGGATGATGGAGATATGAATGGAAATTACGGAACTTCAGGTGACAACTTCAATGAAACTTGGGCATTTGTAAAAGTAGAAGATAAACTTAATCCAAACATCCAATGTCCTCCAGACGTAGTTATATCATGTGAAGACGATGCAGATGATCTGAGCGTAACAGGAACAGCTACAGGATCATTCACATGTGCAGATGCAACTGTCGTATACAATGACATCATAAACAATGTAAACAGTTGTGGAGTAGGATCTATCGTAAGAAGATGGTCTGTCGAAGGTAATCCACAAGTTTTCTGTGATCAAAACATTACAAAATCTGAAGGTGATTTATTTGATGGTGACATCTCATGGCCAAATGATTTTACAACTGACTGTACTGATGTTGATGGAAATGAAAATATTCCTACGTGGTCTTCTCCAGGGTGTTCTCTAGTAGGATACAATGTAGAGTCTGACACGTTCCAATTCGAAGATGGAGCATGTTTCAAAATTATAAATGAGTGGACTGTAATCGATTGGTGTCAATATGATCCGAATGATACAAATCCAGTAGGAATATGGTCACATATTCAAATTATAAAAGTTCTAGATGATGAAGCTCCAGTAATGACATGTGCTAATCAGATGTATGCTGTAGATGACAATCAAGATGCGGACAATGATGGAAATAAATGTGAGTCAATTTCCCTTATGTTAACTAACACAGCTGACGATAACGGAGATTGTTCTAGTCAATGGCTAAAATGGACTGTACTCGTGGATTTATGGGGAGACGGAACTTATGACTACGAATTCTCAAGTAATCTACCTACGTTCGATAATAATTTCAATGATACAAATGGAAATGGAATAGATGATATTTATCTTGCTCCTACATCATCAGGTGAAGAAGTAAAAGTTACACTTCCTGATGACATCCAAGGGTCAATGAGTAACCATAAAGTAAAATGGTCAGTCTCTGACGGATGCCAGAATGTAACAACCTGTGAAAACACATTCATGGTTGTAGACAAAAAATCACCTACACCTTATTGTATAGATATCAGTACAGCATTAATGGAAAGTGGAATGGTAGAAATTTGGGCTTGTGATTTTGATCTTGGAAGTTTTGATAACTGTACTTCTCCGGAAGATCTAAGATTTACATTTACATCTACACCACCACAAAACGATCCTAACTTCAATGAAGAGACTGGATGTTCATCAAAGGTATTTGATTGTGATGATTTATCAGATAGCACGATTACCGTGACAATGTATGTATGGGATAAAAAAGGAAACTTTGATTTCTGTGATGTAGAACTCACATTGATAGATAATCAAGGAGGATGTGATAATGGAAACGGCATGAGAATCGCTGGATCGGTAACTACACCAGACAATAAGTTTCTTAATGATATTGAGGTAGTCCTACAAGCTCCATCTATCGAAATCACTAAATTTGACAATACAAATGAAGAAGGTGATTATGCATTCAATAATAATCCTGGATTAGCTACATATAGCATTGCTCCAAACAAGGATGATAATTACTTAGATGGTGTAAGTACACTTGATTTAGTCAAAATACAAAGACATATCTTAGGATTAGCCGATCTGAATGATGCATACAAAATTATTGCTGCAGACATCAATAATGATGAAAATGTAAGTGCTGTAGATTTACTTCAACTCAGAAAATTGATTTTAGGTGTAATCACAGAATTACCATCAAGTACAAGTTATGTAATGATAGATGCCGCTCAAGAGTTTGCTGATATCGATGACCCTTGGCCTCTTCATACTGATATTATTATCAGTCCACTAGAGAATCACATGGATGATCAAAACTTCATAGCGATCAAAGTAGGAGATGTAACAAACAATGCTACTTATGGCCTAAGTCAGACAACAAGCGCTAATGTAAGAAGCAATAAAACGCTAGGTCTATTCATTGAAAACCAAATGTTTGCTAAGAATGAAGCGATCTCTATTGCAGTAAATGCTAGTAATACAGAATCAATATTAGGACTACAATTTGCTGTCAATATTGAAGGCTTGGACAATGTAAGATTGTCATCTGAAGCACTGAGCATTACTGATGCAAATTACAGCATTGAAGGATCAGAAATTAGATTTTCATGGTCTACACCTCAAGCCATGAATTTAGTAGCCAATGAAGCTTTATTCTCAATTGAAGGAATAACGACACAGTCAACAGCAACAGCAAATGTAATCAGCCTAATTGAAGAATCAACTGTAGCTTCTGAAGCATATAGTTCTGATCTCAAGAGTATGAACCTTGCTATTGTAACTAGAAATCTTGAAAGCAATGATGCGTTCGGAGTACGACAGAATGAACCAAATCCATTTGGAGATATAACTTCAATAGCTTACAACCTTCCTGAAGCTGGAAAAGTAAGTCTATTAGTCACAGATGTAACTGGAAAAATGATATTCCAAAGATCGAATGACGCACCAAAAGGTGAAGGACAATTTGTAATAGAAGCATCAAATCTGAATCGATCAGGTGTATACTATTATACGATTACTTCAGGCGATCATTCAAAGACAAGCAAGATGATATTAATTAAGTAATATTCTGAAAATTCATGTTTTTCGATGGGATGGCAGTTCTATCATGAAAAATATCATGAATAATTAGAGGATAGGTTTTTATAAGTTAATGGTTAATTAGAAAGTCAACATTCCGAAAGGGGTGTTGGCTTTTTTAGTATGCAAAGTTTAAGATCCGATTGGTATTCATAACTTAATAGATTACTCTTAAATATCTACACTTGCCATTACCAAACTATTCCGTAATTTTACAATTATGAAATTCTTACTAATTACAGTTCAAATATTAATCGGGTTAGCCTTATCCGCACAAAATGGAGATCTCAAGGTCGAAATAGAACGGATTATCCTTCATGATACAGATATCAGTCTTGATGATACACCAGGATTTATAATTGGGATAGTAGACCAAGATTCTACCTACTTCGTTGATTTTGGGAGTAAGATTAGAAATGAAAAAGAAGGTCTTGATGCAAATGACATTTTCGAAACAGGTAGTATTACCAAAGTATTCACAGCTAGCTTGGTATCAGTATTAGTCGATGAAGGATTCATTTCTTATGACTCAAAGATCAATACACATCTTCCATTAGAAATCCAAAATCCTAGGATGGATGATGTTTCGATTCTTGATTTAATCCAACACACTTCTGGACTTCCTGTTCGTCCATACTTTTTTGGAGCAAAAGAGAAAGATCCACAAAATCCATATGGTTATTACGAAAAAGAGGATCTATTGGCATTCTATACTGACTTTCTTCCTAAATCATCAAATGAATTCAACTATGCGCATACCAACTATGGATTACTTGAAATAGTTTTAGAACAAGCTACTGGAAAACCATTTGACAAATTGATGCATGAATACATCATCAAGCCAATGGATCTTGAAAGTACGTTTGTGTTTTTCAAAGAAAGAAAAAAAGATGTAGTAACACAAGGATATGATAGAGCTAGTAGAGAAGTTGGACCTTGGAGTTTTGCTTCATTTGGCGCATCTGAAGGTATTAAAACTTCAGCAGCCGATTTAATGAAATTCATGAAAGTCAATCTAGGAGTTATTGATCATCCATATGTTCCAATATTCGCTCACAATCATAACAAAGAAGTAGACACAAACTTCAACGAATCTATAAAGACAGGCAAAGGCTGGCAGATAATTGACCAAAGAAAAAGATACGACATCATTACTCATACAGGTAAAACAAATGGACACAACACATTCATTGCTTTTGTAAAAGAAACAGGTACAGGTGTCATTATACTTTCCAATAGCAATATTGGAACTAGAGACTTAGGATTTCTTGTTCTGAGAATGATCAACTTTAATTGGAAAAGAAGAGGAGATAATTATTAACTGTCACCACTAAAAAAAGAAGTTCAACAAAGAGAAAAACAACATGGGTAAACAAGAAACAAACCTTTCATGGGATGCATTCAAAGCGATGGGTAATCCAGAAAATGCACCTGAAATGGAGGACGAAAAAGTAAATACTGATAAAAAACAATTTGATTCTATCAGAGTCCATCTTGAAAAGAAGCATAGAGGTGGCAAAGCTGTCAGTCTTATCAGAGGACTAGAAGCGCTACCTGATAGCGATTTAAAAGCACTTGGCAAAAAACTAAAATCAAAATGTGGTGTCGGAGGATCTGTAAAAGATGGAGAGATCATCATCCAAGGAGAACATAGAGATAAAATCATAGGTATCCTAAAAGATGAAGGGTATCGAAATATCAAAAAAGCTGGGGGCTAAGGGTGGCTTGCCTTAGCAAACGCCCGCCTAATAAGGGTGGCTTGCCTTAGCAAACGCCCGCCTAATAAGGGTGGCTTGCCTAGCTAACGCCCGTCCCATAAGGGTGGCTTGCCTTAGCAAACGCCCGTCCTATAAGGGTGGCTTGCCTAGCTAACGCCCGCCTAATAAGGTTGGCTTGCCTAGCTAACGCCCGTCATCGAATATATTGTTATGGCTTGTATTGCTCATCAGATCAATAATGCGGGACATTATATGCTCTGTTAATTTCTTTATTAGAATTTGATATTAATCTTGCAAATCTCCCAAAAGACACATATCCGAATTTTCTCTTGACTTTCTCCTCTACTCTCCATATCTTTGATAATCAGATAAATATCATATCATGAAATATCTAATATCAATTTTATTTCTTTCTTTTTCTTTAGTTGCATATACGCAGACTGCTCCAGATTTTCAGATTACAGATTCTGATGGAGTAGTTCATAATTTATATGCTGATCATTTGGATCAAGGACAGACAGTTGTGCTTAAGTTGTTTTTCACTACTTGTCCACCATGTATCCAATTGGCACCATGGATGGAAGAAAAATACCAAAACTGGGGAGCAGGGCAATACGATGTAGAGTTTATCGAATTGAGTATATTAACCAGCGATTCAAATGCAGATGTAGCACAATACAAAATAGATAGAGGAATCACATTTCCTGGTGCAGGATTCGATGGAGGTGGAAAAGATGCAGCTGCAATATATAAAACAGGAATGTTTGGCCCTTACTTCGGCACACCTAGTTTAGTTATTATAGCACCAGATGGAACCGTAGACCAAGGATTCAGTTATGATGACTTCGATAGTTTGATAGCTGCAACAGGAGCAACAGGCATGTCTGGAGGAGGCGATATGGAAGACGAAGTAACTACCTATGATGTCAATTCTACTATTCCAACGACTTCCATTCCTGAAAACATAACTTATATACTCAAACCAGCAGATGCAGATAATCCTACCTTTGATATATTGGCAATTACAGGAGGAGAATTAAACTTTGATTATCCATCCCTTGATTTCCCAGAACTTATAGATCCTGTAATCGTAATTCAAGTGCAAGGAGACATTGTTGACAATACCGTCAAACCACACGACCTCATTCTAATTAAGAAACATTTACTTGAATTAGAACCCTTTACAGAAGAGTATCAATTACTAGCTGCAGATCTTAATTCTGATGGTCAGATAAAACCGCATGACCTATTAACGCTTCAAAAAGCGCTACTTGGTTTAATTACAGAATTTCCAAACGGAACTCCATCTTGGATTTCTATTCCTGCTGAGATTCCACTTACGGAAAGTTTGGGTAATACAATAAATTTGGATTTTCAATTGATCAAAGTTGGAAATGTGGATTGATTTATCATTAAATTAGTTTCAAGCGATTTCAGTATTTCATTTATTAACTGAATCATTATTTTCATTATTGAAATGAAGTTCAAAATTAAACTTTGAGTCCACTCCGAAAAGTATCAATTTCTTCAAAATGAATTATTTTGAATGAGATTTGTATTTTTTGAAATTCAGTGATGCCTGAGCATCAGTTAATTGAAATAAATGAAAATATCGCCAAAAGAAACATTTTTAGTGTTGAGGAGTTTTCGGAGTGGACTCAACTATAGATACAATCGTAAATGAAGTTATTTAGATTTTTTTTCTGATCATTATCAGGAAAATTGCGATTATTCTGTCAACATTATAAAGCGATTATGCGATTCAATCAAATGCGCAGTTTAGCAAAAAGTAATATTTAATGAGTTGATCTAATCATCTTTCTTATATTTATCAGATGCAAAAAACTTCTGATAATCTCAAATGGTACGAACGGATTCCTCATGCACTTACTATGCTGTTTGGAATCATCATATTTGTGACGATACTTACCTATTTGATACCTGCCGGAGCATTTGAACGAGAATTGGTCGATGGTAGAAATCGTGTAATCCCTGGGTCATTCAAAGCGTTTGACAATAATACTCCGATAAGTCTTTTGGAAATGTTTACTGCAATCCCATTAGGATTCAAAGCTGCAGTTGAAGTTATATTTATCGTCCTTGCTGGTGGCATCATGTTTGGTATCATGGAAAAATCTACCACTGTTGAGAATGCTGTTGGCACTTTAGTAAAGAAATTAGGACTTAAGAACAAGTACTTAATCGTTGTGATCATGACTTTCATTTTTGGATTTCTAGGTGTTGCAGTAGGTTATGAAAACAATATAGCCATGGTACCGATTGCTGCTGTGTTAAGTCTGGCATTAGGCGGGGACCTCATACTTGCAGCTGGTATATCTGTAGGTGCGATGACCATTGGCTTTGGCCTCTCCCCTATCAATCCTTACACTGTTGGAACGGGACATAAAATTGCCGAGCTTCCACTTTTTTCAGGTTATTTATTGAGAAGTATTCTTTGCTTTACTGCATTGAGTTTGATGGCTTTTTATAACGTGCGATATTTCAAAAAAATAATAAAGGATAAATCCAAAAGCCTAGGATTAGGTCTAAATGAAGATGGAATCAACTTATCAAAACCGATCACTGAATACTCGATGAGTTCTCAAAACTGGATGGTTATCATAACTTTTTTGGCAGGAATTGGTGTTATTCTCTACGGAGTATTCACCTATCACTGGTACCTAAATGAACTATCAGCTATCTTTCTTATCGTAGCTCTCGTGAGTGCAATCATATCAAAAATGGATGGCAATACAATTAGTGAAACCGTGCTAAAATCAGTAGCATTAGCCGCTCCGGGGGCATTCATGGTAGGCTTCGCAGCGACAATCAAGGTGCTCATGGAAATGGGGAATATCGGAGATACGATTTCTAACAATCTAGCTGAATTACTTCAAGGATTACCACTTTATCTAGCAGCTATATCTATGTCCATTTCTCAATGTGTGATTAATTTATTCATACCGTCTGGCAGTGGACAAGCTTTGGCTACACTACCTATTATGCTTCCGCTAGGCGAAGTACTGGGATTAACAAGACAAACAACCATATTGGCATTTCAGATTGGTGATGGAGTAACAAATCTTATCAATCCCACGCTTGGAGGATTAGTTGCTATGTTGGCTATGTGCAGAGTTCCACTTGATCGTTGGTTTAGGTTTATATTTCCAGTGCTGGGTATTATCGTTATTATATCGTGGATATTCTTGCTTATTGCAGTTGGAATCGGTTATTCGTAAAGATGCTATTCTTAAAAAAAGGTGCCACCTCAACTAAGAAATGACACCTTCTAATCAACTGCTTTCAATTCTAATTATGGAAGTAATACTTGACTCACAACATGAATCACTCCATTATTTGCTTGTACATCTGTAACTACTATTTTAGTATTTCTATCATTTGCATCTGTGATGCTAGCTCCATCTGAAAGATCAATTGTAAATTCAGCTGCACCAAAAGTAGCTACTACTTGACCATCTGTAAGGTCGCCTGCCCTTACATTAGCACCATTTACCACATGGTATTGTAGAACTGCATTCAATGTAGCATCATCAATATCTCCTAATCCTCCTGCACTCAATTCTGTTAGTAAAGCTCCGAATGCATCATTAGTAGGTGCGAAAACTGTAAATGGACCTTCGCCAGATAAAACACCTACATAATCAACACCTAAACTTTCTCTTGTAAGTGCAGATACTAATGTACTGAATGTAGGATCTGCGGTTGCAAATGTTACTACTGTAGGTAATCCTATCACTGCATCTACGATATGTATAACTCCATTAGAAGCATCGATATCAGCAGTTGCTACTGTACTAACTCCATTGATAGTAACACTACCATCTGTAGATATGTACATATTCATTGCATTTCCACCTGCACCTGTTGCAGATGATTCTACATAACCTGTTGCAAGTCCAGTAGAGAGGTTCTTACCACCAACTACGTGATTCAACAAAATGTTTTTCAATAAATCCGCTGGCACATCTGCTACCGTAGCAAATCCATTATCAGATAAAAACTTATCAAATGCTGCATTTGTTGGAGCAAATACTGTAAAAGGACCATCTCCTTCAAGTGTACTTACCAAATCTGCAGCTCCCAATGCCGCTACTAATGAACTTAAATCTGCTGTTTCAGAAGCAAGATTCGATATTGTTTGTGGATCATTATCCATGTCGTCGTCATCGTCTCCGCAAGAAACAAAGCCAAGTGATACCATCAATAATGCAAATCCAAATAATCTTAATGTTTTCATATAAATATTTTTTGATTTAAAATTTCTACTTACAGATATGCTTTTAAGGCTAAAAAGGTTGTCTCAAAAGGTCAGTTATTATTTGCTTTTCTCCTTCAAATGAGCCAAAACAACACCTAACTAACTGACAATCTGTTGATTATTTTGTTTAATCTTTTTTATTATTTATTAAACAAAATGGACTTAACTTATAGCTCCTATCAAAAATCGACCGACTTATATTGCAAAATTATTCAAGTTATGCAGCTATAAGTCTTAAAAAACTCAACCAAACAATTCGATCAAACGATATATAAAACCACAATTCATACTGTGCGCTATACTTTTTCTATTTTCGGCTTAGAATTAAAGACCTCACTACTTAAATCAGAGCAAAATATTAAATCATGACAGCAACTCAGATCCTTACCAAACTTGTTTCATTTCCTGTTCTTGGAGGAGATTCTAATCTCTCCATTATGAATTGGATCAAGGACTATATTGAGCAATTTGATATTGAGACATATCTCGTACCGAACGAAGAAGGAACAAAAGCTTCTCTCCATTGTAGAATAGGACCAGCAATAGATGGAGGAGTCATATTATCTGGTCATATGGATGTTGTTCCTGTAGAGGGACAAGATTGGGCAACTGATCCATTTGTATTGACGGACGGAGGAGATGGTCGGCTCTATGCTCGAGGTTCTTGTGACATGAAAGGATTCCTTGCTTGTTGTTTAGCTGTACTTCCTAAAATGAGTAGAGCTATACTCAAAAAACCTATCTATTTCGCGTTTTCATATGACGAAGAGATTGGTTGTCTTTCAGCCCCTGAGTTAGTAGAGCATATAAAATCAACCTATACCGAAAAACCTAAGTATGCGATAATCGGAGAACCATCTATGATGCAACCGATTGTTGGACAGAAAGGAATTTGTGTGATTGAAACAATAGTTAATGGTTCTGCCGGTCATAGTAGTAGAATTCGCCAAGAAGTGAGTGCTATACATGAATCGGCAAGGTTGATCATCTGGCTAGAAAATAAGATGAACGCATTGGTAGAAGCGGGTAGAATTGATGATAGATTTACACCCCCCCACTCTTCTCTCCACGTAGGACAGATCAATGCTGGAATAGCCCCGAATGTAATTGCTGACAAATCGTTATTTAAATGGGATGTGAGAGTTATCCCTCAAGATGTAACAGAAGATATCATAGCTGAATTCGAAGCATACTGCCAAGAAAGAGAATCAATCTTAAGAGAAACTTTTCCTGGATTTGAGATCAAAAACGCACAACATCATCCACCTGTGCCGCCACTTGATACTGCAGAATCTGATGATGCAGTTGCATTTATTAAATCTCTCACTCCTATACAAGAAACTGGCACTGTAGCCTATGCCGCAGAAGCTGGACAATTTTCAAATGGAGGATTCCAATCTGTAATTTGTGGACCTGGTTCTATTGCTCAAGCACATAGAGCTAATGAATTTATTGATATAGAGCAGTTAGATATGGGTGTGGAGATGATAAGGAAATTGGTTGGCAAATTGAGTTAGGAATACAACTTCTGAATATCTACCAAATAGTGCCAAAGTACTTTCAACTTTTCCATATTTCATTTGTTTTTATCTACTGAAAACTCCTATGATTTTACTGTTTTACACATAGGTAAGAAGGGCAGATAGTACCTCTTACATCATTATGCATTGTTGATATTAAGTATTCTACGCCCTCTTCTATTTAATCTCTCGTTTCATCCATTTATCAATAAATAGAGACGAAAGATATCCCAAGAATCCAATACCTGAATATATTAATACATTGGTAAATGAAATATATTTGTAAGGTGCCATTGAAACTAAAATAGATGAATTTCATTTATATCAAAAAGGTAGACATGATATTTCTGTTTATAAAATTTAAATTAGGACTTCAAAAAAACCACTCCAATTCTGGAGTGGCTCAAATCACTATTCTCATAGCATAATACTTACATCGTGTCAGGTGTTAATTTGTAATCAGCATCGCTTAACTGGGGTGTGCCACAACTCTTTTCAGAGCAATAATATTTGCATCGCGACTTGCACTTGTATGGTTGTAATTATCATTATCTAGCTGGGGGAGTTAATTTAACTTTGTTAGTAACTCCGTTGCTTCTTTATTTTCTATCAATGAGACAATCTATTTGGTCCATGTTGCTTTGATTTAGTAATTTTTTGTAATGTCTTTTCTAATTGATTGGATTCGATATTTCCAGTTCTTATTTTTCAATTAACTCTTGGTCTGTCATAGTGAAAGTTTTATTGATCAATATGAGTTTCAGATATAAGTACCATGAAATTGAATTAAGTAATCAATTAAAAGCAAATAACTTTTATATGGGGGGAGGGTTATTAATTAGATGTTACAAGGTAGTAATAGATTTTGCTAATTCTTAATTTGCATAAACAACTTGAGGATCGATCTAATAATATTGTGACTATTTTTAGTTGTTGATGTGTGACCTCTCTGAGGTCAGTGATTGATTGTTTTCTTTTTTAATTAGGTTGACCTCTCTGAGGTCTTAGGTGACAATTTGATCCGAATTACATTCATTGATGGCTATCTATTTACACAGGATTGTACTATTTTAGAATTGTTAGCATTTCGTCCAAAATGACACTCCACTAGTTTCCTTCCTTTAATACAGCCTTACTACTCCCTGTCAGCGGATGACTGCCTTCCGCTCCTTTATCTGTATAAGTAGCAGTCACCACCATAACCTTCCCTTCACTATTTTTAGCAGGAGTGATTGTGCCTTCTGGAGCCATTTTATCTTTTTCATCTTCTTCTGCAAGAGAGAGTATATACTTGATCATCTTTTTCACATCGGCAGGTGTAGCTTCGCTATTTGCTGGCATTACGTTTTCACCCCAGACACCAGTTCCACCATTTATGATTTTACTTCTGAGGTATCCTGTGCTATTCCAATCTGATTTGTATTTCTCTGCTATTTTGGTGTAGGAAGGTCCGATTGATGCTTCGTCTACTTTATGACATGATCTACAGATACTAGTCTTGACCAACGATTCACCTAATGATACATCAGAAAATTCTTGGTGACCTGTTGCAATACTAGCTTCATCATAACCATCTACATAATCAACGGATACATGAATTTTTGATAGATCAATTGCTTGGCCATCTTCCTCATCTTTTACATTCACTTTATATGTTACAGGAGCGTTTGATTTATATGTGTTCGCATCTATACCAACTAGCTCAATAGAAATCTCAGGTCGAGTGTTGCCACTTATTATATTTATTTCTTGACTAGTTGTGACTAACCCTTCTTTGTCAATGACATCTACTGTAGCTTTATAAATGCCTGGCTCAACATATGTCGCTGCGCCCTCATTTTTACCTCCAGTTTTTATATTACCATTTCCAAAATTCCATTTATAAGTCAATTTACTGTGTTCAGGATCAACAGCATCGGCGCTAAAAACCACTGTTAAAGGTAATTTTCCTGAAGATGCGCTTACACTAAAATCATTGATTTTTGGTGGTCTGTTCCCAGGATTATATTCTATGACTGACAATCCCGAATCATCATTCTGTACAAACCATCCTGTACCATATTCGAGCAAGTATATTTGTCCGTTCGGTCCGAGCTCCATATCAATCAAATTATTCAATCGAATATCAGAAGCAAACGGTTCCATTTTTTGATATGAGCCATCCTCATTGAGTGTTACTGCTTTCATCCATCCTCGCATCCAATCATAGATGATCACTTTCTCATTGTATGCTTCGGGTAATTTCTGATCTCCCTCGTAATCCGCTGCATAGTAAGTAGGTCCTGCCATCGCATTTCTTCCTCCACTGGCTAAGCCTGCAAAATCTGATGATTTATCATATGGATAATAAACAAATGCTTCTTGTGCAGGTGGCAATTTTGTTAATCCAGTATTATTTTTAGAATCATTAATTGGTGCTGCTGGATCAAAAGGTTTACCTGATATTCCTGTAGCATAATCGTAATCTACGTATGGTTTATTATTACCGATAAAAAATGGCCAGCCATAATTCCCAGGTTTTCTTGCTTGCCCCATTTCATCATATCCCCTTGGTCCTCTTTTTTCTAGATTATCTTCATTGGCATCAGGTCCTACATCTCCCCAATAGACATATCCTTTATGAGGATCAACTGAGATTCTATATGGATTTCTATGTCCCATGGTATAAATTTCGGCGCGAGTCTTCTCCATTCCAACAGGAAATAGATTGCCTTCTGGAATTGTATAACTCCCATCATCTTCTACTTTAATTCTTAAGATTTTCCCTCTGAGGTCATTTGTATTTCCAGAAGATCGTCTGGCATCGTATTGTTTTTTGCCTGGTAAATCATTCAGAGGAGCGTACCCATTATTTACATATTCTGCATCTTCCTCATCGAATGGAGTAGAATTATCCCCTGTAGACAGAAACAACAGCCCTCCTGGACCGAATGCAATGGATCCCGCAGTATGACAACATATCTGACGATCGCTCGCTACATCGAGAATAACTTGCTCTGTACCCATCTGCAGTTTATCGTCTATAAACTTGAAACGAGACAATCTATTGACTTCTAATTCTCCAATTGGAGCATAGAAAGTATACAACCAATTGTTCTCTTCAAATTTAGGGTCCGCCTGCAACCCCATGAATCCTTCTTCTGCATTAACTCCCTCTACTCCTGAATCATCATAGACTTCTAGTCTACCAACATCTAGTAATTCTTTTGTTTCTGCTTTATACATTTTCAAGTCTCCTCCCCTCTCAGCAATCAATACATCCAAATTAGGCAAAATGGCCATCTCCGTAGGTTCGTCAAATTTCCCAGCAGAGAGTGGCACTTTCGAGAACCTATCACTTGCAATCATCGCTGCTGTTTTTGCTTTAGAGTAATCCAAGATCATGTTATCGCCGATGGCATATTTAATTCCCTCTAGTAAGTGCTTCATGAAGAACTCTTCCTTATAACTCTCGTGTGTATGTCCGAGTGCTGTGTAAAATGCTCTACCTCCATCATACTCATGAAACCATGCCATGGGATGATTCGCTCCATTCTCTCCACCTTCATATGTAGATTCATCAACTGTAAGGATCACATTGACATCAGGATTAGTCAAGTTGAAATTATAGAGCTCGTCTGTTCTGGTCCACTCTTTAGGTAGAAAACTTGTTGCCGCAAAACTCGAATCTTGAACAACAAATTTTGCTTCTTGAATCTTAGGATGACTTATGAAATGTGCTCCAGCAAGTTGACCATACCATTCCCACTTATATTCTGTATCCGAAGCTGAGTGCACACCCGCGTATCCCCCACCTGATTGAATATACCTTTCGAATGCATTTTCTTGTGCTGCATCTAATACATCACCAGTTGTATTAAAAAATACAACTGCAGCAAAAACAGATAAGTCTTCCTCTTTGAAAAAAGAAGGATCTGCTGTTGTCTGAACTTGGATATTATTTTCTGCACACATTTTTATGATTGCCTTACTGCCATTCTCTATGCAATCGTGATGATAACCAGCTGTTTTATTGAATAGTAGGATCTTGGCATCTCCGATTCGTTTGTCGTCAGAACAACTTGTGATTATGAGGCATGATATAATTGCAAATAGAAAATTGAATTTCATTTTGGATATTTAAATAAGTTTGTGGTTGACACAATGTCAAATATAAAGAATCATATTTGGTATATTATTTAAAAAAAGAAATATTCAGCAAGTTTAAGAATATTGACTTGGTAAGGTTATTCTTATTTTATAAATAATGGCGAATTCATGGATTTCAAACTATTATTGTCGCTCGCCGCGACCGACCTTCATTTTGGCTTAGCCCAAAAACGAAGCAAAAAACCCAAGGCTTTATCCAGTTCTTAACGTATTTTGAATTTCCATTTTCCTAAGCACAAAAAACTCGGATAAGAACCTTTATTGCACAACGAATGTTTGTATTCACAATCCATTTCTTACACCACTCTTACCTCAAACAGTTTTGTGCTCTTTAAGGAAAATAAAAACACAAAATCCTAAACTGACTAAGGCCTAGATATAACAATATATTTCACTTCAAGTCTCTCAATAACTTTTGTTGCTTATATAAAAAATACCCCTACAATCATCTTGTAGGGGCATTTCCAAATACTTTGACAAATAACTTTACTAACCCGTAATTAGTATACTAAAATCTTCATCAGTCCTATTTTGCCTTTATCCTCATCTATCAACCTAACAATGTATAGACCAGGATGTATACTATTGAGATCGATAACTTGCCCTTGCTGGATTTGATTATTTTGGCTTACTAATCTGCCGTCAATACTAAGTACTTGAAGGTTATAACTACCATCGATTGCTTGATTTACTAAAAGCTGTTTTTGCGTTTGGTTCCAAATAACTACATCGGTTATGTCAAAAGACTCTACGGAAGTAGTACAATCGATATCACTTATATCAATTTCAAAATCAACAGATTCGTTTGTGCAGGTATTTACAAATGTCAAAACGACTACTTGATCCGTATTACATTCAAAAGGTCCAATATCAAAGTTGGTAGATTCCGCCGTCAATATTGAATATAGATTTCCATCCAAATAGACCTCAAGGTCACATCCATTGAGAAGAGAAATGATCACATTCACATCGATATTTATGAAATCTTCATCTATAAAATCGGTGATAATTATTTCTAGAATATTATTAAAGTCTTCACAACAAACAGGGCCATAATCAACTCCAGCTGTGCAGTCATTATCATTCACATCATGGATTACAAATTCAAATTCTGTAGTGCAATCTGCTTCTAACCCAGTCAATGTTATGGGAAGATCAGCATATGAGAATGTGCCATAGTTATTACCATTTCCATTGATTATAAATTGATCACTTGTATTGTCAGATTCAAAACCTATCTGGACATCAAAAACATCACCTTCACAAGCTAAAACCACAGCAGTGACATCGTCAATAAAACAATCGCCTACGGGTGGCTCAAAGCAAGGATTTTCTATCTCTCCAGTTACAAAACAACCATCATTATCATTTTCAAATATTGACACTATAAAGTATTCCGATTCAGTATTGACGATTAAAATTATTAATGGTAATTGAGCAAAAGGGGCATTGCCTTGTGCTATTATCTCGTTCATTTGATCGTAGATTATATAATCATAAAAGTCATTTGTAGTACCAGAATACTCAAAGTCAATTGTAAGTTCAAATCCACCATCTGTGCATTCTCCAGAATCCAGATTCAGATCCAATAATTCACATTCTTCATCTTCACAACATACTATACCAATTCCTATATCAGAAGCACAATCATTTTTATTTACATCATGTACTACAAATTCATATTCAATATCACAATTAGCTTCTAAGCCATCAATGGTAATTGGCAAATCTGCATATGAGAATGTGCCATAGCTATTTCCATTGCCATTAACAGTAAACTGATCGCTGGTATTGTCATATTCGAAATCGAGTGTTACGCTGAAAAATCCCTCATCATTACAGTCACTTTGTGTAATTGTGATCTCGCCAATTAAACAGTTGCCCGACTCCTCATAGCAAGAATTTTCTATTTCTCCTGTAATAAAGCAGCCATCATTATCATTTTCAAATATCGACACAACAAAATATTGAGATTCTGTGTTGGTTATACTCAATACCAATGGAAGCTGTGCGAATGGTGCATAACCTTGAGCCACTATTTCATTAAGTTGATCATAGACTATATAATCATAAAAGTCATTGGTTGTCCCAGAATATTCGAAATTGATTGTTAAGTCAAAAGAACCTTGCACACATTCTGATACATCCAAGATCAAATCAAATAATTCGCAATCTTCTTCACAACAAACTGGATCTAGTCCTGTAAAATTGGTACAATCGTTATTATTTACATCATTTACAATAAACTCATACTCTGTCGCACAATCTCCTAAGAGACCATCGATAATAATCGGTAGATTAGAATAATTGAACAGCCCATAATCTACTCCATTTCCAACAACAGTAAATTGATCACTGGTATTATCATATTCGAAATCTAGTGTTACAGAAAATTGATTATCATTATTGCAATCACTGGTAGTCGCTGTTATTTCACCGATAAAACATGATTCACTTTCGAAGCATGGATTCATAAATTCCCACGTATAACAGCAATTGTCATTATCACATGCTTTAATAGTAAAATATTCAGTACCTGGATCTTCAATATCGAAATTATATGGTCCAGTTCCGTTATATTGTACAAAGACTATGAACTCATTATTTATAAAAATGTCATACCCGACTTCACTTGTATTCTCTCCAAAGATGAACCAATCCGTTTCTATAAATCCATTTTCACAATATGGATTTTCTCCAAAATCAATAGAATTAATAACACAATCACCATCTTCATAACACGGATTCGTAAAATCTCCATCGATGTTACAAGCTTCATTATCATTTTCGAAGATTGAAACTACAAAGTATTGGGATTCTGTATTAGATATGGATATGGTTAGAGGGAGTTCTGTAAACGCTACAAAATCCTCGAAAACTATCTCATTAAGTTGATCAAAAATAAAGAGATCAAAAAATTCATTTGTATTTCCAGAATAATCAAAATCAATGATCAAATTAAAAGACCCATTTTCGCAAGCAGAAGGATCCAATATTAGTTCAGAGAATTCACATTCTGGCATATCACAACATACAGCTTCAATACTTGTAAAATTGCTACAATCATTATATTCGACATCAGTTACAATAAATTCATACTCGGTTTCACAGTCTCCTAATAATTCAGAAATCGTTATTGGTAGATCAGAATAGAAAAATTGCCCATAATTTTGACCATTTCCAACGACAGTGAATTGGTCACTATTATTCTCATGATCGAAAGATATAGTAACATTAAAATATCCTGACATACAATCTTGTACAGTAGTTTCTATTTGTCCAATTGCACATGGATCCTCTGCACAAGGATTATCAAGGTAGGTTTCTAAACCACAAGTATTGTCTTCAGAATCAACAATAGTGATTCCAAATCCACTGAGATTGCTACTTACATTTATAGTAATCGGAAGGTCTGCATAATCAGCTGCACCATCTGCGACATCTATTAAATCATACATAAAGGAGTCCGAAGTGTTACTGTAATCAAAATCTATAGTCACATCAAAAAATCCTCCATCGCACTCAGATGCTGAAATCACAAGCTCTGACATCATACATTCACCTTCACAGCAAACAGGTCCTAACTCCACAAAATCAGAACAATCATTATTTTCAGCATCTGTAACAACAAATTCATATTCTGTATCGCAATCTGCATTTAAAGTGAGAAGAGTGATTGGTAAATCTGTATATTCGAAAGTACCATAGCTAACTCCATTGCCAACGATGGTAAACTGATTTGTTACATCCTCGTATTCAAAGTTGATTTCTACATCAAAATCATCTCCTTCACAAGCTGTAACAGTTGCGGTCACATTACTAATAGAACATTGGCTAAAAGAAGAATAAGAAAAGAATAGAAAACAAAGAGAGAAAAATAAAATAAGTATTGATTGTTGAGTCTTCATAATTAAAATAATAGTTTTGTTTTGAATTGAATTAGAAACTCATTTCGTTGATTAAAGCCAACTGGATTGCATATTCATGAAATTACTTCCACATTTATAAGAGATACATTCCTCATTTTTCGCTGCTTTTAATTTACAAAATACTGATATTCCCACAATATGTTGACTCTAAATCACAATAAATTAATATAACTAGCACTTATGAATTTAATACATTCTTTAAAAATCGGACTAGGTATTTTCATCATATTAATAAGTGCTCAATTAACTATTGATGTTGGAGATATTCCTATTACAGGACAAACACTTTCGATTTTGGTTCTTGCATTTTTATATAAGCCAAGAGATATGTTCTTAGTATCTTTTATATATGTATTGTTAGGTGTTTTGGGATTACCCATTTTTGCTAATGGCGAATTTGGTTTAGAGAAATTAACAGGAGGAAGTGGAGGTTTTCTTATTGGATTTATCATCAGTAGTACGATCATATCATACATATATGAATCTACTAAATCAAAAGGAATACTAATAATATTGTCGTTAACAAGCCTTGGCACAATAATAATATTGTTATTTGGCGTGGGGCGACTAGTCACAATATATGGTCTCGAAAAAGGTATTGAATATGGGTTCTCCCCTTTCTGGCTCGGAGCTTTAGTGAAAATACTAATAGGTACAATCATCACTTATTATATAACAGTATATGTAAATCAACTGTCTAGGAAGTAAATAATAGCAATCAGTTAAACTACTGTTCAACTGAGAAAAAAAACTTTTGTTAGCTTTGCAATCTTTTAGTCAAGAACAATACTATTCTATATAGAATAAAACATAAAGGTCACATATGTCTAAGAACTTATTAATTGTCGAGTCACCAGCAAAGGCAAAAACAATTGAAAAATACCTAGGGAAAGATTTTAAAGTAAAATCAAGTGTAGGTCATATTCGTGATCTTGCCAAAGGTGATCAAGGAATTGATATTGAAAATAACTTCGAACCAACTTACGTCATCTCTCCGGAGAAAACTAAAGTAGTAAAAGAGCTAAAAGACGCAGCGAAAAAAGCTGAGACCGTATGGTTAGCGACGGATGAGGATCGTGAGGGGGAAGCTATTTCATGGCACCTTTGCGAAGTTCTAGGACTAGATGTAAAAACTACTAAGAGGATCGTATTCCGTGAAATCACCAAATCAGCAATAACTAAAGCTGTTGAAGAACCAAGGACTGTAGATGTTGATCTTGTGAATGCTCAGCAAGCACGTAGAATACTTGATAGACTAGTAGGATTCGAACTTTCAGGTGTATTGTGGAGAAAAGTCAGGGGTAAATTATCAGCTGGTAGAGTACAATCTGTCACGGTAAAATTAATCACAGAAAGAGAGCGAGAGATCATGGCATTTAGCCCTACTCCTTTTTATAGAGTAGCTTCTGTATTTACAGTACAAAATTCAGCTGGAAAATCAGTAGAACTCAAAGCAGATTATTCTCCAAGATTTGATGATATGTCAGGTGCTAGAGCATTTCTAGAAGATTGTAGAACTGCAAATTTCAAGATAGCTGACATCATTAAAAAACCTACTAAAAAGAAACCAGCAGCTCCGTTTACTACTTCAACATTACAACAAGATGCGAGTAGAAAGCTAGGATTTTCAGTAAACAGAACTATGCAGAATGCTCAGCGTCTATATGAAGCTGGACACATATCATATATGAGAACAGATAGTACAAACCTATCTACCCAAGCACTTGGACAAATCGGAGATCAGATTAAGAAGGAATTTGGTGCTGAATACCACAAAGAAAGAGTATATAAGTCTAAATCTAAAGATGCACAAGAAGCTCACGAAGCGATCAGACCAACTGAAGTAAATGTAAAAGTAGCTACTGAAGACAGAGACCAACAAAAAATATATGACCTTATCAGAAAGAGAACAATAGCTTCTCAGATGACTGATGCAGAGATTGAGAAGACAACTGCTAAAATAGGTATATCAACTCGTCCTAGTGATTTCTTAGACGCCACTGGGGAAGTATTAACATTTGAAGGATTCCTTAAGGTATATATGGAATCTACAGACGAAGATGAGAATGAAGGAGAAGGGGAAGCAAAAGGAATGCTACCACCACTAACTGTAGGCCAACAATTACCACTCGATAACATGATCGGGATAGAAAGATTCACAAGACCACCATCTCGATATACTGAAGCTGCTCTTGTAAAAAAACTAGAAGAACTAGGAATCGGTAGACCTTCAACTTATGCAGCTACTATCACCAAAATTATGGATCCTGCGAGAGGATACGTAACTAAAGAAAGTAGAGAAGGTGAAGAAAGAAAATATGACCACCTAGAACTTAGAAACGGTAATATCGAAGAAACAACAAAGACTGAAATTACAGGTGCTACGTCTAATAGATTGTATGCATCCGATATGGGTTTGCTCGTTGTAGATTTCTTATCCGAACACTTCAGTGATGTCATGAATTATAAATTTACGGCTGATGTAGAAGACAAACTGGATGAAGTCGCTCAGGGAAAAAATGAGTGGAGAACACTACTCAAATCGTTCTATGAACCATTCCACCAGACAGTAGAAGACACTAAAGAGAATGCTGATAGAGCAAGTGGAGAAAGAATCCTAGGAAAAGATCCTGAAACAGGAAGAACTGTATTGGTAAGAATGGCAAAATTCGGACCTGTAGCACAGATAGGAACTCCTGAAGAACTAGGAGAAGATGAAAAGGCAAAATTCGGAAACTTCAAACCTGGTCAACAATTAGAGACGATCACTTTTGCTGAATCAATGGAGCTATTTGGTCTTCCTAAAACACTTGGTGAATATAAAGGTCAAGAAGTAATCATAGCAAGAGGAAGATTCGGACCATACATCAAGTTTGGTGAAATGTTTGTGAATCTACCAAGAGCTTTGGACCCGCTAGAATTAGAATTGGAAAGCGCTCAAGAACTAATTGACATCAAGGTTATTGAAGAATCTCCTATTGGTTCATACAAAGGGATATCTTATACACAAGGAAAAGGAAGATTCGGACCATTCTTGAAGTACGATGGATTCTTTGTGAATATTCCTGCAAGATTTGATGCTGATAATCTGACACAAGAAGAGCAGCATGAACTCATTGAAGCTAAACTCGTAAAAGAAGCGAATAGATTTATCCAGAGATGGGAAGATGAGAAACTAGCTATCGAAAACGGCAGATGGGGACCATTCATCAGATGGCAGAAAAAAAGTATCAAGCTACCTAGAGTAGATAAAAAGGCAATGTCACAAGAAGAGGCTGAAAAAATGACGCTAGAAGAAGTGAAGAAGCTTGTAGAGGCTGAACACCCAACCGCATTCCAGAAAAAAACAAGAGCGAAGGCGAAACCAAAGGCAAAAGCGAAGCCGAAAGCAAAGAAGTAGACATCAAAAATTATTTCAATCTTAGGATTCCTATTTGATATTTATTTTAAATAAGAATTTTAGTAAGTGGAAATTAATTATTTTCAATTTATGAATAAAAATATAAAGGGTTAACATGAGCAAATTCAAACAACTCCCGATGCGTAAAAAGATAGGACTTGGATTCCAGTTAATTGGTATTGTGTTGCTCTTAATTAATATTTTCCATACCGCAAGAACTGGAACATCCACAACTATGGTAATCCCAATTGGACTTGGATTAGTTATTGGAGGTATGTTCCTTGTAATAAGAAAGTGATCAATAGATTTTTCGCTGGAAACTTTTAGACATTTTCACAATTAATCTCAACCTTATAGAAAAGTCATTAATTCCTGAATACCAACCACTTGACCCCTCTGTTTTACGGTGTAACTTAGAAACTATAATGATATATTTTCAAAATAACTTTACTTTGAGTAAAACAATAATAACCCTTTTATTGTATATAGATAGCACCTATAAAGTATCACTGTTGGCGTTTTCAAACAATAAACATTGACAAAGTATTTTCAATAAGAACATAGGTTTTACGAATAATTCGAGATGCATTTAGACGAAGGTAAAAGACAATTCATAGAATCTTGGGGACAATTGGGAATCAACTGGGGCTCAAATAAGACCATGGGTATGGTCCATGCTCTACTCATCATGACTCCCGAGCCACTGTGCTCTGACGATATCATGGAACAATTAGAAATATCAAGAGGTAACGTGTGCACCAATACACGTACTTTGATTGATTGGGGTCTAGTTCATAAGAAATTTAAAAAAGGGGAACGTAAGGAATACTTTATTGCTGAAAAGGATGTAGTAACCATCTTCAAAGCTGTAATTTACCAGCGTAAGAAAAAAGAACTTGATCCTATGCTCAAAGTTCTCTCCGAAATAAGTAAAGTAGAAGGTGGATGTTGTGAATCTGATGAATTCTGTAAGGTGGTCAACGAACTGAACCAATTCTCTCATAATGCTGATAAAGTTCTTACCAATCTGATCAATACTGAACGAAAGTGGATTATGGGAGCTTTGATGAAGTTTATGAGGTAGTATGAAAAATATGGATATCATCGCTAAAAGCGATAACATCCATATATATTTAGTTATTTCACTTTATAAAACGGCAACTTCACAATCTCTGCTTCTAAAAACTTTTTACCAAACTTCACTTTGATCCTCTCCCCTACTTTACCCATAGCTCTTGGTACATACCCCATGCCTATAGGAATATCGAGAGAAGGTGATTGAGTACCAGAGGTCACTATTCCGATCTCATTTTCTTCCAGATCGTGGATAGTATAATCATGTCTTGGTACACGTTTTCCATCTACTTTGAATGCTACCAGCTTTCTTTTGAGACCATCTTCTTTTTGCTTAAGAAAAATAGATTTCGAACAGAAATCATCCTCTATTTTTAGTTTAGTAATCCATCCAAGTCCTGCTTCTAGTGGAGAAGTTGTATCAGATATATCATTACCATACAAGCAGTAGCCCATCTCTAATCGTAGGGTATCTCTAGAACCTAGACCAGCAGGTTTGATTTCGAATTCTTTACCAGCTGCCATAACTGCATTCCATAACGCTAACAGATCTTTAGAATCGACATATAACTCAAAACCTCCACTTCCAGTATATCCTGTAGCAGAAAGTATCACGTTATCAAGCCCAGCAACCTTAGTCTTAGTAAAAGTATAGTACTCCAGAGATGATGTATCAAAATCCGTTAACTTCTGAACCAACTTCACTGCATCCGGCCCTTGAACAGCCAATAGACCAGTATTATCAGAAATATTGATCATTCTAGCTTCGTACTTATTCTTGCTTTCTAACCAATTCCAATCCTTCTCAATGTTAGAAGCATTTACGACCAACATAAAAGCTTGCTCCCCTTCTGCACACATATCTTCCGCTAGTCTGTAGACCAAAAGATCATCTACTACTCCACCATCATCGTTTGGCATACAGCTATATTGTGCATCTCCTATTTCTAGTTTGTATACATCATTACTCGTTACTGATTGAATGAACTTAGCAGCTTCTTTACCCCGTACAATAAATTCTCCCATATGAGAGACATCAAAAATGCCAACTTTCTCTCTTACACATTCATGCTCATCTGAGATAGTAGTATAAACGATAGGCATATTATATCCAGCAAATTCAGCCATTTTAGCACCTAGTCCGATATGAACTTCTGTAAGTGGTGTTGATTTCATTTCTTTATATTTAGTTAGGTTAGGATTGAGTTCTTTAAGCTGCACAAGATAATGAATTTGATTAATATGAGAGTGACATGAAAAGCAAATGCTTGGAAGAGTGGTTTATATACCAAACACACATTAGTTTTCTTTTTCAAGAAAGAAATGAATGCTCGGCCGACGAGGCGAAAGGTAGTAAATACAACTATGTATTATTAAAACTGCAGATGATAAATGAAGGCAAAAATAAGCAAGGCTTGATAATAATAAAATATAAACAATCAACCACAATTCTCACAAATACCATCAACGACTATATTCGTTTTTTGTGCTGTAAATCCTGAAGGCATCTCTAATTTCGGAATCTTGATCTCATCTACACAAAATGTATTGTCACAAACCGAACAATGAAAATGAAGATGTTCATCATGATGAGCATGTGCGCTACACCCATCAGAACAGGCAGCATATCTAGCTGTATCGGTTCCATCAAATGCTCGATGAATGATTCCTTTTTCTTGAAATGATTTCAAAGTTCGATACAAAGTTATTCGATCTACTTCATGTAATCGTTCTTCTATATCTTGATTAGATAAGGCTGTGTCGGAATTAATAAAAACACCAAGCAGGTCCTTACGAACTGGTGTTACTCGTAGCTTATTGGCTTTCAATATGGAGAGAACTTTTTCCATTTTATTATGATTTAAGAGATACTTCTTGTCCTAAGAGAAATGATTTAGTCATTGCTACAGCGACTCTCGTAGCTTCAGTCGCATCTTCTATTTGATACTTTATTTTATTGCCATTTTTAATAGCCGTTACATAATCCTTGAGCAATCTTAAATAGTCATTCTCTTTTGCACCAGATGACAGATAGAATGGCTTACCGTCAATGCTGTCAACTAACTTATCATATTTGTCCAATTGACTTATGTTTATTTCACCATTTGTCCCTACTATTTTTAGTTCATACCCTGAGCCACGATGCGTTACTCTAGAGCTAATAAAATTAACTAAGACACTTCCTGACATTTTTGCTATTGCGATTGCTGTATCGGCATCATTTTGTCTTTTTAGCGATGGATATTTATGTGCATTACCAGTTACGTATACAGATTCATACTCTTCGCCAGTTAGCCATCTCACCATATCGATATCTTGAAGCATCAAATCCATAAAGATTCCCTTTCTCACTTTAGGTACTTCATCTTCAGTAGGCTGTTGCAGTATCGGTTCATATGTATGACAATCAACTCGAAGTATATTTCCCAATCGACCTTCTATGATATCTCTTTGAACAGGTTCCAATCTATGATCAAACCTTCTAGGAAAGGCTACAGTAGATTTATATGAGGGATAATTATCAATAATTTTTTCTAATTTTCGACAGTCCTCTACATTACTAGCAAGAGGATGATCAATAAACGTATTAGAACCAGACGACAATGATTTTTTCACATGGTTAAGATGCCTGTCTCCGTCTGAGCACACACAAATCATATCAATCTGATGAAGTTCTAATAAGCCACTAAAGTTAGAAAAAACATGCTTTAGACCCATCTTATTCATTGCATAGTCGCGACCTTCCTGATTTTCAGTAGCTATACCGATTACTTCAACATCCTTTATTTGAAAGTGTAGAGCATTTGCAATCTTCTTTCCATTCTCGCCCCAACCTATTATCCCAGCTCTAATCATATTTATTTTTCTCCAATAAGTCTTTACTAATTTAACTTGAACAATAGTCTACAGATGTCTTTCTGCATGGTAGCTACTCCGAACTAAAGGTCCACTTTCTACATAGTCAAATCCCTTTTGCATACCTACTTCCTTGTATTCAGCGAATTTATCAGGATGGACAAAAGAATCTACAGCTAAGTGCATTTTTGTAGGTTGTAGGTATTGACCAATCGTTACGACATCACAGCCACTTTCTATCAAGTCATCCATTATTTGATATACTTGCTCGTCAGTCTCCCCCAGACCGACCATGAAGCCAGTTTTGGTTCTTTTGCCATAGTCCTTTATTCTTTTGATCTGCTCAAGACTTCTATGGTATTTCCCTTGAGGTCTTACTTTTCTGTAGAGTGCTTCTACGGTCTCCATATTATGAGAAACTACTTCTTGTCCTCCACTGATCATTCTTTCTAGGGCTTCCCAATTCGCTTTCACATCTGGGATCAATGTTTCCATAGTTGTACCCGGAGACATTTCTTTTACTGCCACGACAGTTTGATACCAGATTTCTGCTCCTCTATCTTTGAGTTCATCCCGGTTCACGGAAGTGATTACAGCGTGCTTCACCTCCATCAGTTTGATTGCTTCAGCTACTCTTCTCGGTTCATCTTCATCATACTCTGGCGGCCGCCCAGTCTTCACTGCACAGAACGAACATCCTCTTGTACATACATTACCAAGAATCATAAAAGTGGCAGTACCAGCTCCCCAACACTCCCCCATATTGGGACAATTCCCGCTTTGACAAATAGTATTTAATTTATATTCATCAACGAGACTCCGAACTCGTTTATAGTCTTCACCAATCGGCAACTTCACTCTCAACCAATCTGGTTTTTTTGTTCTAGTTGCTGTTTCTTTATTTATTACAGGAAGTTCTAACATCCTCTTATTTTATGATTATTTCAATTGTCCTTCCATCATTTTTATCAATCAGAAAAGACTTTTATATATCCTAATCTAATCACAATGCTTGAGTGACTATTTTAGTTTTGTAAAGGTAAGCTTACCATATGACAAAAGATCAATTACTTCTCTTCCCGAAAAGGAATTTGACATAAAAGTTAAAAAAGTAAGGTTTATTACTAACCGTTTCAGTTGCTACCATTATTGGTAATTTTTTGATATAAATATCTCCCATTACACCTACTTCTATTGATTTAATTGTTTTATCAAATGCTCCCATAGAAAAGAATAGTCCTAATTTTCCTTGGATACCAGGTATGATGGATATTTGGCCAAAATTATTCCAATACCCAGCTCCACCAAATATATCATTGAAATTCAGGTATTTATCAGCGTTATCCTCAGAATAAGTTTCCACTCTAATCTCTCTATCGTTAGGCGAACCACTATCTACTTCATAGATTAACTCTAATTGGTAAGGCTTTAAAAGTGCCAGAGACGGCCCAATATTATAATCATATCCTATCGCTATCCCTTTTCTTTTAGCTTTTTCACTGATAAATCGTTTTGATCCAACTCCTGCGCGAATATTTATCACTGAATTTTGTTTGCCAAATGCAAAAGACTTACTTCTATCAGGAAACTTAAATGATAAATTTCTATTCTGTCGCTTTTCTCTAGGATCCTTGAGATAGCCAATACTAAGGTGATAGTAATTGGTTTTATAATAAGTCTTAATCTTTCCTATATTGACACCAATCAATCCACCATTCGTATGAATCCTAGCTTCATAGGCAATCTCTTTTCGATATACAATCCCCTTCCAATCTATCTGGGTAGCTTTTGGTTGAAACGTTTTTTGTGCTGCTACTTCAAATGATATAGCAATAAAAAACCAGCAAATCGCGTATTTGAAAAAAGAATTCATCATGTAATAATACAAAACGTAAAGGATAGATGAAATGTTCTACACAGATAAGTCTTCTGTTCTGTCTTCCTTGATCATTCTTTAAGCTTTTAGAATGAAAATAATTGTGACTAATTTATTTTTCAACCCACTATCTATGATTTATTAACCACTTCCGGGTCTCCCATCTTCCCTGTATTATAATTGTTAATACATCGTCTGATCTCCTCCTCATTATTCATCACAAATGGCCCATAAGAAAACACAACCTCATCAAGAGGCTTTCCACCTAGAACAAAAAATTCAGCTTTTGTATTAGCATACAGGTTGATATCACTTTTACCTCTTTCATAGAGTGCCACTTGATTCTTTTTTAGAGACTTCTGGTTTTCGATCTCCAATTCACCATCAACAACATATATAAATGCATTGTGCGTAGGATCAGTTGGAATATCAAGACGTTTATCTTCTTCAAGATTTACATGATAATAGAAAGTTGGCGATAATGTCTTCACATCTGCATTATGTCCAAATAGCTCTCCCATGATCACCTTCGCTGTAAAATCATCATGAACAATCGTTGGCATTGATTTTCCTTTATTTATGGTAGTAGAGGGAGCGTCCCATTTATACTTCTGGGGAGTATTAAGCCAGATTTGGAATCCATGCATCAGTCCTCCTTCTGTTTTTAAAATATTTCCTGACTCTTCCATGTGTATTGCCCCACTACCAGAACTGAACATCATAAATTCTCCCGTTTCAATCTGAAAATCATAATCGAGACTATCCTTGTGGTGGCCACTTCCAGATACAAAATAAGTAGTAGGTGTCACTCCTGCATGAGGATGTGCTTCTACCTTTAGCGGATCTGTGTTAGTAGCTACTTCCACAGGGCCAAATTCATCAAACAATACAAATGGTGAAACATAATCAGTATGATTCCCTGCAAAAGCTCTTAATATGGGCAAAGTACCGACAAAGGTAGCTCCTGCTGTAAGAACTCTATGTACTTTTCGATATCGTTCATCAGAGTACATTCCAGAATTGGCAAGCACAATACTTGGACTAACAGTTACCGCGCCTATTATTGCCGAATCTTTGATAAATTTCCTTCTATCCATAATTTATATTGTTTAGATACATTTACAATGCGATTTCATCATAATTGTTGTTTGTTGCAACAACAAAAACTCATTGTAAGATCCATGCTAATCAAAGAGCATCTAGAATAATAAAATCGTTATTGATATGATTAATAGTCAGACAAGTATTTTTAGATGAAAGAATAAAAAAAGATATTTCGAAATGCAGCTTTATTCGTTAATTGAATAATAAATCTCTTTTACTTAGCTTTACAAATGATCAATTGTTCTTGAACTTATGAACTGACAAAATATTCTACTTATCCTTTTTATATTTTGCATAGCTGTGACATCTTATGGACAATCTAAATTCAATTTCGGAGCTTAGTTAAGCACAATGCAAAACTTTTATAAGAAAACAAACAATGAAGGTCTTCAAGGAATATTTAGAATTGGCGACTCTGATCAAAAAGGCTCCTTTGGATTCAACTTCAGGTTATCATATATCATAGATAGTGAAACAAAACTTAACGTTTCATCAGGAATAAGTTACTTCAAAGGATTTAATGATATAGATATTTCGAATCACAAAGCGACTTTTTTAGATCTACCAATACATTTAAATGTTTCTTTATCAGAAACCTGGTTCATTATTGCGAGCCTAAGATTTAGTTACCTTGCCAAATTTGAAAGAGAAGATATTTATATCGACTTCGATCCTCCAAGAGACACTAATATATTGGATGAAGTCGTCCACAGATTCTTTTACATACCAAAACTTGGTGCAGGCGTTACCTTGTTCCAAAAAATAGACCTAGAACTAACATATAATTATTCTTTCTCAAATCTAGCGGCTGTAGACATTCCCGATGTTGTATCATCTACACCTACTACCTATAAAAATGATTTCCTCCAATTGTCTATAATCTACAATGATTTAGGATCTCTATTTATTAAAATAATTAGTTGAACTGGTAGAAATTATCCGATATTGTTTCCCTATTGATTTTTGCTACACAGCTCCTCCAAAAGCCTTTTTAAAATTAAAGAAAGTCGAACGTTTAAATTGAATATCACCAACAGGTTCTAAATCAAATCCCATTTCTTGCAAGTCATTTACATTGTGGAAAGTCTCTACTTTAGATGCCTTCTCTGAGTTATTTCGGAATATTAAATCAAAAATCAATTGTCGATACTTTTTCTCTCCATTGGTAAATGATACCAGTTCTGAGATTGAACTTGGCGTACCTAAGAAAAAACTGATTGCTAATATCTCTCCTGTAGTTTTGTCTTCTATTCCGTTTGAAAACCCTACTCCTCGGTGCATTGCATTATACATTATCCGCATAAGGGCATTTTTGTACTGTTTACTTTCTTTCAGCAGTTCTACTATTACTTCTGGCTTTTTTCCAGACATTATCTTGATCTTTTCAAAACCATTCCCATAAAGATTATCAAGCAACTCGTCGCTGTATGTTTTTGATAAATCATCATAATTCTTTCCCCCTAGAAAAACCGACTTCTGTCTTGCCTTGTGTATGTACTTTGTAAGATGGGAAGAACTCACTCTACTATTTATTGGATATTGAGCGCTTTTGTTGTGCTTTTCGAGAAGTGGCAAAATTTTGTCCATTCTCTCTTTATTAAGCAAATTGACAGAATACGGGCCTAACTCTTGCAGTAAGCGATACTGATATGGCTTGATAGGTTCAGTGATTACAGGCACAACGGTTTCGTAATCATTTTCTACGATTGCTCCCCATTCACTTAGCACGGCTTTGAGATACCAATGATAGCCTTGGATATTTCCATTGTTAGCGTAGTGGACTGTGCCGTTCCATTTGTTTTTTTCAATCTCTTCGAATGGGATGTATCTGAACATATGTCTAAATCATTTTTCTACAATACAAATAGAATATTGTAGATTTAGTTTTATCCGAATGCAATTAATTCACATGTTTTAAAATCAGGAAGACTTTATTCCTTGATCCAAGAAGTTGCAAGTGATTTTTCTTGAATACAGTTTACTCCATATCTACCGATGATAGCTCTGAATTTACCTTCAGTGTATTCTTTGACTTTTATTTTTCTTCTTCCTTTTTGTTGGTAAGAAGTGATCTTAATTTCTCCTATTATCGTATCTCCAATTGCGTAATTTCTTTTATTGAGTTTTAGCTTGGTCTGTATAATTTCGCTAGATGGAGACTTTCTTAATTCTTTACTTCCGTCTATTCTTGTAACTTCTCTTTGTGAATCCCCCCAATGGATGATCTCAGCATGATGATCACTTTCTAGTATTTTGATATTTAAGATCTTATTACTAGCTATACTTCTACGAAGATTTTTGGTTCTGAATGTGATAGTAACTGTGTCTTCTAACATAGAAGCAATACAATTTCCAAATTCATAAAATTGACTATGACATCGATTGGGTAATTGTCTTTCTAGTTCAACATCGCTCATGGCAAAGGCAGACACCATTGCACAATAATCACTTGTACCATTTTCTATTAGCTTGTCATACAAAACAGAATCCATCGCAAAATTTTCACTTTGGCCTTTAGGTGCAAAATAGCTACTTGCTTCGTCAGATACTTTATTCCTAACTACGTCATCATACCAATGCTTGTCCGTTACACATGATGTGCAAAAGATAGTAAAGGTGAATATGTAGATGAAGTATTTCAAGATAATGTGGTTTGATAATAAGACCTGTTGAAATGGCAAAACGTTGCCTTAGGTATCTGGCAATCAATGTATTTAAATTTTTAATATGCGTATAATTCATTCTCCTTACTTTCCATTGTATGTTAAACCCTTTCTCCCGTTTTTTCTTGATAATGTCTTCGATATAAATTATATAGTGCTGAGCGATTATGCTAATAATTAATTAAGTGTTTGGAAATTTTATTACCATAATATCATATTCGCTATGCTTAAAAAGGAAAGATGATGCTATAGGGTCTGGACTTTCACAAATGCCTTATCATGCATGCCCGAGCTACAGACACTCGCCTTCCCTTTGAAGGGAAAGAATGGAAAAGGTTCTATCTCTCACCACAAATTTATCAATTCCTCAAAAACACTCCTGCCACTTTGTCACGTGCTATCTATTTTTTAAATACCTTTGCACATCGAAATAATTGGTTAATTAATATACCCAGCCAATATAGAAATAAATAATAAAACATACACAATGTATAACGACAATCCTACCATAGCTGATCTGGAGAAGACAGTGGACGAAAGTAAACAAGGAGAAGTCTTTTTCGATGGAGGTAAGATCCCAGGACAAAAATCATTTTATATAGAAAGTTATGGATGTCAGATGAACTTCAGTGATAGTGAGATTGTAGCTTCAATACTTGCTGAATCTGGGTATGGCCCGACTCGAAACATGGAAGTTGCCGATCTGATTTTGATTAACACTTGTTCTATCAGAGAGAAAGCTGAATATAATGTCCGTCGTAGGTTAGGGGTATTTAACAGAGTAAAGAGAGAGCGTCCTGAAGTAATGATTGGGATATTGGGCTGTATGGCAGAAAGACTAAAGTCTAAATTACTCGAAGAAGAAAAATTGGTCGATCTAGTTGTAGGACCAGATGCGTATAGAGACATACCTAATTTGATATCTTCTGCAGAAGAAGGAGATCAAAGTATCAATGTATTGTTAAGCCGAGAGGAAACTTACGCTGATATATCACCAATGAGATTAGGAACAAACGGCGTATCTGCATTTATCTCTATTATGAGAGGATGTGATAATATGTGCTCATTTTGTGTAGTTCCATTCACAAGAGGAAGAGAAAGATCTAGAAATGCATTCTCAATTATAGCAGAAGCAACAGAATTGGTAAAAAATGGATATAAAGAGGTTACGCTCTTGGGCCAAAATGTAGATTCATACAAGTGGGAAAATCCTGAAACAAAAGAAAAAGTCACTTTCGCTCAATTATTAGAGATGGTTGCACTTGTTAGTCCTGAAATGAGAGTAAGGTTTTCTACTTCTCACCCTAAAGATATCACAGATGAAGTCTTGTACACTATTGCTAAATATGAGAATATCTGCAATTACATCCATCTCCCTGTACAATCAGGTAACAGTCGGATTCTCAAAAAAATGAATCGAACTTATACAAGAGAATGGTACAAAGAAAGAGTTGATTCCATCTATAGGATCATCCCTGATTGCGCTATATCTGCTGATATCATTACTGGTTTTTGTAGTGAGACAGAAGAGGACCATCAGGAGACATTAAGTATCATGGAATACACAAATTATACGATGTCATATATGTTTTTCTATAGCGAAAGGCCAGGAACATTAGCTGCGAAAAAATACGAAGATGATATTCCTCTCGAACTGAAGAAGAGAAGACTTGCTGAAGTAATAGAGATGCAAAACAAACTTTCTTTTGACTCCAACAAACTTGATATCGGAAAGACCTTCAAAGTATTGATAGAAGGGAATAGTAAAAAATCTGATCAACATTGGAAAGGCAAAAATGATCAATTCAAGATGCTTATATTTCCTAAAACAGGTGATCATAAAGCCGGAGATTATGTGATGGTGAGAGTAGATGAAGTGAATCAGGCCACATTGAAGGGTGAGATGGTTTAATTAGTTACTATATAGTCCAGAACTTAAGCGAATGCAGGCTTTTTGTTATTGTTAAATATAGATTTATGGAATTGATGTTTTATTGTAAAAAATGTAAAAATTACACAGAACTAGATGCAGAGGTCGATACTAGAAATGAATTTGCAGAAGCATTAGGCAGTCCTACTTTTACTGTTAATTGTTCTAATTGTGATGAAGAAAGTGAAACCCATGTAAATTTTATTTACGTCCAAAAAGACTTTGGGGAGAAGTATGGATTTAATATTGCTTTTGCTTTACTATTCTTACTTATCTCATCATCATTACCAGGTGCAATTAAGTATATATTTTTAATTCTTCCTGGAATCGGACTGTATTTTTATCTGTCTCTTATACACATCTGACGCTGCCGACGAAGA
>OJIO01000281.1_pt1 | contig 37996 bp, 24 predicted proteins | sample 1595621 | NCBI WGS metagenome assembly OJIO01 (sample SAMN05416776, study PRJEB24817) | seawater metagenome | isolation source: Sea water | place: Canada:Atlantic | collected 2013-07 | reverse complement strand
TCGTCCTCCTGATAGCTGCACTATAGCCTGTGCAGCTTTGGAGGGGGTCACTTCAGCGTTTTATTGATTGTTTTACCAACACACTTATCAAAGAGAGGTCGTGCTGGTTACTTTTCTTACTTTTTATTCTTCCTCTTTTTCCTACTCTCTTATTCTTCATAGCAAACGCTGTGCCAATCTTAAATTTAAATTAAATCACTGATTAAATTGAAAAAAATACAGAAGTGAAAATAATAAAGTTAGGCAAAATGCAAAATGTCATCGAAAAATTACTTTCTGATGATTTTTTTCATCAACGCTAAAGCGTACTAGTCACTCACTGACTAGTGCCGACTGGGCCAACCCCACCTCTCGAATTAACAGCAGTTGCAACCTTATAGCTAACCGCCCGCATGGGCAGTTTTTAAGACCAAACTGCATCTAAGCTTAATTGGCTATTGTTTTCAGCTTAAAGTAGTCTTAGGCGTGGCGGCTCGGCGCCCCACTGATCGCGGCAACACACGGCACCACTCAACCGGATGCCAAATACATACACGGTTGCCTGCGACGTTATTACTGATGGAATGAAAGGAACGTGGCGAATGGCGGATTTTGAGTTTTACGGCAGTAACATCTTGGTAGGCACCCACGGTAAAGACACGCTAACCTCACAGGCAGCGAATGTGGTATTCGGACTAAACGACGATGACCAGTTGGAAAGCGTACGCAGCACCCCCGGCGGTGAAGGCGCCATTCTTAACGGCGGGCACGGTAACGATACTTATATTATCAATGCCTCGGTGACCCAAATTACCGACGCCTCTGGCCATGATGTGATCTACCTACCGGCGCCGGAAAGCACCTATTCCGCAGGATTTGTCGATGGCCGCCACCTTGTCTTACAAAACCAGTGGGATGGCCACTCCGTGCTAGTGATGGACTATAAAGGCGCAGGCTTTATTGAAAACTTTGTCGACAGCCAAGGCACCATCATAGGCGGCGATCAGGTTCAGGGTGCGGTGTATCAATTGGGCTGGGGTGATATCGCCCTGCATGAATTTATGGGCGGGTTGGCAAGCGACACCGGCTACTACCGCCAGCTCATCGCCAGCGACATAGCAATAGGCAACCTAAACTGGAATAACGTTTATCAGCGCCTGGGTAGCCAAGACCTCACCAATCAACGCGCCGTAGCAGAAGCCGTTCATCAGGAACTCATGGCCACCCTATCACCCCAAGAGGGTCAGACATGGGAAGCCGCCGGTGGTTATCAAGCGCTACTCAACAGCCAGTTTACCTCACATCAAAACGCCCCTGTTTTGGGCGATATTCCCCGGGAGATGATCGAGAAAATTGGCCTGCTGTATGAAGCCGCGCTAGGCAGGATGCCCGACCAGGGCGGGTACGACTTCTGGATCAACACCTTTGCCGAAGGCTCACCGCTGCAAGGGATCGCCAGCGCCTTTATGGATGCACCGGAGTTTCAGCAACAGTTTGCCTCCAGTAGCAACGCGGCCTTTATTGATCAGCTCTACCTCAACGTACTAGACCGCCCCGGCGAAGCGGGTGGCGTCGACTACTGGTTAGGCGTGCTGGAGAATCAAAGCGCCAGCCAGGAAGATGTGTTGCTCGCCTTCGCCGCTTCTGCAGAAAATATCGAAAACGCTGAGTGGCTGGCCGGGCTCTCTTACAATGCGGGCAGCGATAGCTGGATCATGTAAACCGGCAACATCCGTCCAAACGGTAGAAAGTTTAACGCTACCCATGCAAAACAGCCGCGAAAGCGGCTGTTTTGCTGAAGGGCAAGCGTTAATTTAGAACGTGTAACTAATACCTACCACCGCGACCGGGAAGACCGGCAGCTTATCTATATCATCCTTCAAGCTTTGCTCTTCGGCACGCAGGTCGTCGCGCAGCGTCGGGTCAATGTTCTCGTAGCCGTTGGTGGAGCGCAGCGACACATCGACATCCGTGGCCACAACGCCAAACTCAGAGAAGAACCCAAAGCCCTGGCGGTTCGAACTACGCCAGCCGATGCCTACATACGGCTGCACGCTGTCGGCCACCGTCGCGGTGCCCACGACGGAACCCAGGTCGGCGGTCGAGTAGTCGACACCGTTAAACTCAAACGTTTGATCGTTCTTCGGCGTGCCCGTTACGTCTGCCTTGATATCCGGCATCATCGCACCCGCAGAGATAAAGAACCGCCCGCCAAACGGAAAATAATCCATTTTCAGGCTCGACGCCTTCATGCCAAACTCGGCATCGTAATTGATGTCGTCTTCATCGAAATCGGTATTAATGTCCAGTCCGTCGGTATAGCGACCACTCAATGCCAGGCGTTGATGAAAACGCCAAGAAACATCACCGCCAAAGCCTGTGGTCCCTGCCACTGCCCCCACTGAAACGCGAGGTTCAAACGCCTGGGCATGCGCACTGGCCGTAGAGGTGAGCAGTAGCGCACCGACCAAAAGGCCTAACGTTTTTTTAATCATTTTATTAATCCCTGAAAGTTTCCCCAACCCCGCCGGAGTTTTGTTAGCCACGATGATATGCGTCCCTGCCAGACACAGTGGCCCATCTTAACGGAGTTAATCCCGTGCTTTGCCGTTAATAAGCCGACATTAGCGCGCCCATTTCAAAAGCCTAAAACACGCTGAGCACGGCGCGCCAATGTTTATTGGAGCGTTACCCGCCTAGCGGCTTCCGCCAACGCGCGGCTGGCGATGGCGAGCTGGCCGATGGCCCATTGGCGCTGTTGGGGCACCAGGTGCCAGCGTTTAGCGCGGTAGTGCTGACAGGCGGTGAGTGCGGCTTTTTGGCCTTGTGCGGGGCTGCTGGCGACGGCAACGCTTAGCCCGTTGGCACCGCTGCCGGTCAAGGATTGCTGCAGGCGGGTGAATAGCGCTTCGGGCATTGGGCCATCGCGCAGGACCGTTTCGCTGGGGCGAAACTGCTGGGTGGTGGTGAGCGCTAGCATGTAGTCCGAGGCATCGCAGAGCTGCGCCTGCCCCCAGGGTTTGATATGAATCCAGGGGAAGTACGGCGCTAGCGCAGGCAATAGATGATTGGGGTATATCTCACCCTGCCAATAGCGGCTAGCCACCTGGGCGTAGTGGCGAAAATCGCGGATGGCCACTAGCTGGGATTCTTCAAACGGCAGGATTTCGATTTTGGGTTTCGTCGGTGTCACCGTGTCGTTGGCTACATCCACGTAAAGGCCACCGAACTGGAAGGCGTTTTGAAAATAGTCGCCGCGCAAATCGCCCCATACCTGACGAATGCTGCCGCCCGCTTTGCTAAACGCGGTAAACGCTGCACGCCCCTGGGCGGCGTCCGCACGCAGCGGTTGCGCTGGCCCGCTGCGCCACTTGGCCTGCATGGCTTTGCAAATTTCCAGGCACTGGCCCACCGGGTAGGGTTTACCCAGCTTAATTGGCTTTTGCTGGCAAAGCAGTGGGTCGACTTCAGTGCGCAGCGCCAGCAGATAAGCGCTGAGGGCGTCGAGGGCCGGCAGCAGGTGTTGTTCGGTAAGCGCCTGCTGTTTGCCGACCGCCGGGGCGGGCTGGTTTGGAAGCAGCGTGGCGGGCAGGCGATGGGCTGCCCTGCGGTGGTCAGGCATAGTGAACGCTCCAGACAATAAAAAACCCCCGGCCTAAGCCGGGGGTTATTACCGTTATCGCCTTCGCCGTTAGGCAAAGTTAAGGGGTTAGCCTTATGCGATTTCAGTCGCGGTGCCAGCAGACAGGAATCCGCTAGTGAAGCTGATGTCTTCAGCATTAACGCCGGTCAATGTGATCTGGGTAATTGCATCAGTACCCAGGTCACGGCCAGCTTCAGCGGAAGCTTCAACATACAGTTGTAGACCGGTGTCGGTTTGGTTCCAGAAAATTTCCAGCTCAGAGGCAGAACCAACGCGATCTGTAATTTCTTCGCCTTCTGCCAGTTGAACCAAGCTGTAGTCAGGGCCAAAGAAGATACGGTCAATACCTTCGTCACCAAAGTCACCAACAGTAACAGTCGCGCCTTCGTCATCTGCAAACAGGAACACATCACTGTCAGCGGTTGAAGCTAAGGCACCAGTGAAGTCACCATCAACAAGATTGAAGCCTAAGCCACCATCTTCTTCTGTGTCTTCAATGTAATCTTCGGCATCAGAAACGGCAGTAGTAAGCTGTTCTAATTCAGTTGAAAGAGCAACTGCAGCTTCCCAAGCGACTACTGCGTCATTCAAATCTTGAAGCAGTTCTTCAGCATCGGTTACTGAGGTTTGCAAGTCAGTAAACGCAGTGTTGAGAGCAGCTGCATCTGCTAAGTCACCAACTTCTAACTCAGTGTTATCAGTAATCGCCGCTTCCTCGTCAGCATCTAGACCGTCGAGAATAGTGTCTACTGCATCAGCTGCATTAATAGTATCTGTTTGTGCATCTTCAAGCGCGATTGCTGCATCACGCTCACTCTGAAGAGCAGCCTGGAAAGTTTCAAAACCTGCGAAATCAGGCTCACCAACTACTTCATACTGGTCAGTTTCAGAGTTGAAGCGCAGTACAACAGTACCATCAATAAGAACTTCGTAAGCGTCTTCACGAGCTGCCCCAACTTGAGGATCAGCGTTGTCTAGGTAAGTAATGTCAACTAAATCTACAGTAGCGTTTCTGTTAGCAAAAGTTACTAACGCGCCGTCTGTACCAGCCTGCTCAGTTTCAAAAGCTGTTGTTGCTTCAGCTTCTGCAGCAAGAGCAGTACTGTAGTTTGTCACTGCTGAGCGCAAACCTTCAACTTCATCAATAGCCGCGTTAGCTTCATCAAGGTTGGTTTGAGCAGTTTCAATGGCAGTTTCACGAAGAGCTCGCTCATCAGCAATAATACCTGCTTTAGTGCTAGCGCCAGCAGCTTCGAAATCAGCTGGGACTTCACCTAATTCAACAGCCAATGCATCACGGGTAGTGTCTAAAGCTGCTCCAATATCTGCAGCTTCAGCTGTAGTAGCATCTGGATCACCAACTTCAGTGGCAACAGCTTCGTTTTCCAGTGCGTTAACTAGGAAAGTTTCCACTGCTTCTTCTGCTTCGCGCAGATCTTGCAGACCTTGACGAAGGTCAGAGGTATCGACCGGCAGTTCGCCAGATTCAAGACCGTTAACCACTGCTTGAACGTCGTAAGTTTCAACGTTGGTATTTTCGTTGATGGATGCCAGGAACTCGCGGCCATAGGCAACTGCTTCAACACCTTCATAAGTCACATCGCCAGCAGCAACGGCAGCGGTGAACTGGTTAGAAAGCGTTACTTTGTTTTGCAGGCCAGTAGCGTCGCCACCTTGTGCGCCTTCAGCAATCGCGTAAGCGATAGAAGCCAGCGGAGTGCCGTCGGCCAGCACGTCCAACCAGTACTGCAGGCCTTCAGCTTCAGCTTCGCGGCCGAACAGTTGATCGTACAGGTTGTTGATCAGGGCTACGCTGCCCATGTCGCCAAATTCAGTGTCGAATTCAGTAGAGTTGCCGAAATCAGCAGCGATGCCTTCAACGCCTACTTCATCAATGCGGGCTGCCCAGAACTGCTGGCCAGCTTCATCGGCCGGACGGCCGTAATAAGCTACGTAAAGTAGTTGGGCTAGATCTGCGGAAGTCATGTTTTCCATGGGACTATAGTCTCCTTGCTGGTTAGGATTACCGGTTTGTTATTGCCCGGTCCCCTTGAATTACCTTGAGCGCTCAAGGTTACTGGTTGATGTCAGGTTATTTCCAACGCTTTGTCAGTCGCTTGCATCAAATGCTGGGCTGACGAAAGCTCCATGGATAGCCTAACAAAAACAAATGACACTTTAGGTTGCTGGTACTGCAAAAGTCAATATTTACACCCGCTGGGGGTGCCAGTAACAGCGCCCACCTATGTTGCGCCTGTTATGCATCATTGTTTTTCGAACACTGTTTGTCAACGTTTTGATTGTGCAAGTTTGGATACATTGCGTTACGTCAACAAAGCGGCGTTATTTATATTCGCCGCCCGCCCGCTAGGTGCTTGATCCCACTCTGTTTAAAACGCCACCACTAACGCAGTGGCCTTCCAGTGGTGGGCTATTATATTTTGCGTTTGCAGCATAGGGCACAAAAAATTACGTCATTTGCCGGGCGTTCATTAAGTTAACTGTTGCGTATTCGCCTCGCTAACCTGCGCGCATGGCGGTGAGCATATCGCTTAACGTGTCAGCCAGGGGCGTTAAGGTGCGCGGCTGGCCTAAGCGTTCGATCAGGCGGGCGTCGCTGCCGCGCAGGCTTTTGATCTCATTAGCGCGCACAAAGGCAGGGTTTACCTGCACATCAATGGTGTAGCCCGTTAACCGGTTCATATGCTCAATCACTTCGTTTAGCGGCGTGGCGACGCCTGAACATACGTTGACCACTTCGCCGCTGTGCTCTGGCTGCCAGGGCGCTTCCAGCAGGCCTAAATAGGCGCTGACCACATCGCGCACATCGGAAAAGTCGCGGCTGACATGGGTGTTGCCCAGCTCGATTTCCCGGCAGTCCCGAGCGAAGTGGTCGACGATTTTGGGAATCAGAAAGCGGGTGTCCTGCCCTGGGCCGGTGTAGTTGAACGGGCGGGCGATCACCAGCGCCAGGCGATGGCGGAAGGTGCGCGCCATGTGTTCCATGGCTAGCTTGGAACAGGCGTAGTGGTTCACCGGCGCGGGGGGCTGCTGTTCATCCAGAATGGATTGGTCGCTGTCGCCGTAGACGTTGGCGCTACTGGCCACCAGCACGCGGGTGGGCTTTGTTTCCAGCGCGGCCAGGGCGTTTAACAAATTTTCAGTGCCCAGCACGTTAACGCGGTAAAACGCGGCGGGGTCGTCGTGGCCGACAAAGGCCAGCGCGGCCAGGTGGATTACGTAGTCGGCTTTGGCCTGCTCCACCAGCGCGGCGACCTGCTCGGGCTGGGTAAGGTCGGCACTTAGCGTTAAATCCGCATCGGTTTGCGTGGGGCTGTGCACAGCGGCGACCACGCGGTGGCCGTGGCGGCGTAGCGTTTCAATCATCCAGGTGCCGGTAAAGCCAGCAGCCCCGGTGACGAGTGTGGTGGTCATTGGCATACCTCGGCCTGTGGCGGTGGGTTGGGGTGCGTACGTAACGGGCAGATTAACAGTTGGGCCACGCCTGGGTCGCTGGACTGTAGCGGCTGGCAGTCCTCGACCTGTAACTGGAGGCCAAAACAGGCTGCCCAGCCGTGGGGGCCGTTGGCTTCTGCCGGGGCGGGCGTGACCCAGTAACGCTGCTCGGTAGTATCCAGAAAGTGCCGGGCCAGCTCGCCGGTCATGTTGTCGTGGTGCAGCAGCGGGTTAACGCTAATAAAGTGGCTGGGGGTCGGCAGGCCCAGGGCTAAATAATTTAACGGCGGGTCGCCTTGGGCCACCGCCACCAGGGCGTTTTCAGTATCGATTGGGCTGGTAATATCGATCAGGCTGGGCTGGCTGACAGGCTCGCGCCCCCAGTTGGGTGGCTGGGTGGTCAGCATCAATAGCGCAAACAGTGCTACTCCACTGCCCCACAAGGCGGCAGGTACCTTAGGCCCCTGGCGGCCCTGAGCCATGCCCGCCAGCACCGCCAGCAGTAGCCAGGGGGCCAGCAGCTCCAATGGCAGCATGTAACGATAAATGGCGAATTGTTTGAGCCAGATCACATAAGTGAACAGTATCAGCAGGCCCATAAAGCGCAGTATGCGACGCTGTTGAATTGCCAGCCCTTTCCACGGCCACAGCGCGGCAATGGCGGCCAGCAGCCCCAGGGAAATCCGCCCATCGGCAAACGGCACTTCGCTCACCGTGACGTTGGCGCGCCACCAGTAGAACGGGTAAAACAGCCACTGCATTAGCCCTTGGGGGTCAAAGCGCGGGTCGCGCTCCATGATAGGCGCCCACCAGGGCGACTCAAATAGCGAGTTGAAGAAGGGAAACAGGGGGCTGTCATAGCGCATTTGCAGCAGCGCAAACCACCAGCCGCCCACCAGCAGCAGGCCAAGTGTTGAAGCCAGCGCCCCCGGCCACAGGGCGTTGAAGCGCGGGCGGGTGAACAGCCATGCCATGGCAGGCCCCAGCACGAACAGCGCGAAGGTGATTTTCAGCCCCATGGCGGCGCCAAAGGCAAAAAACCCGAGCGCGGGCCACCAGCGGTCGTCGCCTTCTCTCAGGCCGCGCAGTATGCACAAGCAGCCCAGCAGCACAATAAAGGTGACCGCCAAATCGTTGAAGGTGGTGCCTAACTGGCCGAGGGTGACCGCGCCGGTACACGATGCTAACCAGGCAATACCCAGCAACCAAGCGGGTGCGCTGAACAAGCGGCCAAGTTCTCGGTAGAGCAGCAGCATCGCCCAGGCCACCAGGGCGCCGGGAATGCCCATTAGCGCGGTAACCGGCACCAGGTTGTCGGGCCACAAGCTTACCAAGGCGTAATAGGGTAATTGCGGGAGAGGGTTAAGAAACCACTGAACGTTCCAGCCCATGTCTTGCCGCCAGCGCCCTTCCAGCAGCGCCCAGGGGTTGTACAGATGGTAGTTGCGCAAATCCCAATTGGCGTCGGCCCCCAACATCAGGCTGCCTGCAGCGGCAATGATGATAAGCAGGAGCAGCAGGCCCAGATGATGGGCAGGCGTCAGCGGGCCTTGAAACAAGGTGCTTACAGGGTTTCGCCAGCTTGCTTGCATTAGCTGGGGTGGTTGCGCTGTTTGGCTTGGTTGCGTTGGCTGGCTTGGTTTCGCGAGTTGTGCAAAAAGGGTATCAGGCTTGGCCATCCTGGCCTCCGAAAATCCAGTAGCGGGCGAGCAGGAAGTTGGCGCCCATCCCTGCCACCGACCCCGCGGCGACCGCTAGGAAAAGGTAGCTGGCAAACAGCGGTACGTTGCTGACCAGTAGCGCGTAGGTGCCCAGGTTAAGCCCGCCGCCCACCAAACAGGCAGCTACATAGCTGCCAAAGCCACGCTTAGCGGTGTGCCTCAGTTCGCGGTGTTTGAAAGTGTAACGCCGGTTGAGTTGCCAGGTAGTGAAAACGGCGGCGGAGAAAGAGACCAAACGGGCCAGCCAGGGCCCGAAACCGGCGAAAGCCAGTAGTGTTACCAGCCCCGCATCGACCACAAACCCTATCGCCCCCACTACCGCAAACCCGGCGCTTTCACGCCACAGGCTCATGCTTTATCGCCCCAGGGGCGCTTGGGCGGTGGTGGCACGGCCAGGTAGTGCAGGCGTTTTAGTTCGTGTCGGCCACGGGTAACGGTGTCCAGCACCGCGCCGGTGGTCAGCGAAAGCCCTGCCAGCAGCCCTAACCCCATGCCCGCAATCAGCGAGGGGAAGCGCGGCACCAAGCCGGTTTGCAGGTAGGTGGCGAGCACCGGAATGACCAGAATAGCGGAGAGCAGCGCAAGTAACAGTGCAAGCCCTGCGTAGCACCACAGCGGGCGCTCGCTGGCATACAGGCGCATGAGGGTGCGCAGGATGCGAAAGCCATCGCGGTAGGTGCTGAGTTTGCTTTCGCTGCCTTCGGGCCGTGCGCCATAGGGCGTTGAACGCTCGGCACAGGGCATACGCAGTTCCAGGGCGTGCACGGTGAGCTCGGTTTCGATCTCAAACCCTTGGGCTAGCGCCGGGAAGGATTTAACAAACCGACGCGAGAAGACACGGTAGCCGGAGAGCATATCGGAGAAGCTGCCGCCAAAGATGCGCTGGGCCACGCCGGTGAGCATTTTATTACCGAACTGGTGACCGCTGCGATAGGCCTCTTGGTCTTCATGTACGCGGGTGCCAACCACCATGTCGTAACCGCCTTCACAGAGAGTTTCGACCAGCATGGGGGCACTCGGCGCGTGGTAGGTGGCATCGCCGTCGGCCAGTATGTAGATATCGGCGTCGATGTCGGCAAACATGCGCCGTACCACGTTACCCTTACCGGGCTTTTCTACGCTATGCACAATTGCGCCCGCCTGGGCGGCCAGGGCAACGGTGTCATCGGTTGAGGCGTTGTCGAAAACGTGAATGGCGGCGCTGGGCAGCGCCGCACGGAATTCGTTAACCACCTGAACGATGGCGGCGGCTTCGTTACGGCACGGTAGCATCACGGCTACCGTGGGCGTTCGTTCCGCCATTGGAGACTGAGGCATCAGCTCGGTCATGAAAACTCCCTTTTCAAAGACTTAACCGCCGGTGCCTGCGGCAACACGTTTCAGGTCGGCTTCTACCATCATGCGGCAGAGGTCTTCCAGGCTGGTTTCTGGTTTCCAGCCCAGCACTTGGGTGGCTTTTTCGGGGCTGCCGATCAGCAGCTCTACTTCTGCCGGGCGGTAGAAGCGTGGATTGATCACGACGACTTTGTTGCCGGTGGCGACATCGACCGCGAACTCGTCTTCGCCCTGCCCTTCCCAGCGCAGTTCGATCTCTGCGGCTTTAAACGCCAGCGTGACGAAATCACGCACGGTTTCGGTACGGTTGGTGGCCAGCACGAAGGTGTCCGGGGTGTCGGCTTGCAGCATGCGCCACATGCCTTCGACGTACTCTTTGGCAAAGCCCCAGTCACGTTTGGCGTCCAGGTTGCCTAGCTCCAGGCGCTCTTGCTTGCCGAGCTTGATGCGGGCAACGCCATCGGTGATTTTGCGGGTAACGAATTCACGGCCGCGCAGCGGGGATTCATGGTTAAACAGAATGCCGCTGGTGGCGAAGATGTCGTAAGACTCGCGGTAGTTAATGGTCATCCAGTGGGCATAGAGCTTCGCGACGCCGTAGGGGCTGCGCGGGTAGAACGGCGTTACTTCGGTTTGCGGTACTTCTTGTACCTTGCCGAACATCTCAGAGGTGGATGCTTGGTAGAAACGAATGGAGCTGTCCACAATGCGGATCGCTTCCAGCAGATTGACTGCCCCAAGGCCGGTGATTTCGGCAGTGGTAATCGGCTGGTCAAAGGAGACACCGACAAAGCTTTGCGCGGCCAGGTTGTAAATCTCGCGCGGCTTGCACTCTTGCACCAAACGGATGCTGGAAGAGAGGTCGGTGAGATCGTATTCGATTAGGTGAAGATTGGGGTGCTTTTCAATGCCCAACTCTTCAATGCGCCAGAAGTTGACGGAGCTGGTACGGCGGTAGGTGCCGTAAACGGTGTAACCTTTTTCCAGCAGTAGTTCGGCGAGGTAGGCGCCGTCCTGGCCAGTAATGCCTGTCACGATAGCGTTCATGACGCAGTTCCTTTCAGTTTTTCAAATGTACAGGCTGCCCTGAGCGAGCAGCGGATAAAGGGGGGTATTGTGGCGAGCTAGCCCCCGCTGTCAACCTGAATTGTTACAGACACCCCATTTAAGGAGAGATTTCATTCAGCCACTAACGCTGAGGCAATACCAGCTTGATCAGCTGCTCGGCACTTTGTTCCCAACTTAACCAGGGCATGGTTTCAACACTGGGCGTCTGGTTGGCTTCATTGGCGGCAAACCAGGCTTTCAGCTCTTCGGCCAATCCTTCGCCATCGGTAGACGCAAAATAGCTGGCGTTGGTTCCGGCCACTTCATTGAATACGGGAATATCGCGGGCGATGATTTTGATCCCGCGCTGGGCCGCTTCGATCAGCGGCAGCCCAAAGCCTTCACCTTCCGAGGCAGCCACTAACGCGGTGCTGGTGCGGTATAGTTCTGAAAGCATGTCGTCACTGGCGCCTTCTACCCAGAACAGGCGTTTGCCTAGCTCAGGATGCTCATTCAGGCGCTTGGCCATGGCATCCATCTTCCAGCCCAGCTTACCCACAATCACTAACCGCGCCTGACTGCCCTGCTGCCATAGATATTCCATGGCACTGATGACCTGAGCGTGGCCTTTGCGTGGTTCAAGCGTGCCCACCATCAGCAGTATCGGCGCATCGCCTTCGAGCTCTTCGAGGGTGGCGTGATCTTCCGGTCGCAGCCCTTGGCTGGATGCCCGGGCGGTAAAGTCGGCACCCAGGTGGAAGTGCCCCAGTTCGGGTAACTCGCCTTGAGGGCGCAGCGGTTCGGGCAACTGGTAAGCGCAAACCCGAATATCGTCAGCGACGGCGGCAGAGATACAGCAGAGTCCATCGGCCAGGCGCAGCACCCGGGATAGCCAGTCTTCGTAGGTGCCTTCCACAAAATCGGGGAAGTGATGGGGAAATTGCATCGGTAACGCGTCGAACACGGTGAAGTAGAGCTTAACCCCCAAGGCGCGCATGGCTTGGAAACGCTCAAACGTAGTCGCCAATACCGGCGGCGACCATTCGAGCGAGAGGTATACATCGCCTTGGCGCGGGGTAATCACTTCGTCCTCGCCCAAAATAGGGTCCAGGCCGAGTCGTTCCGCGGCGTAGGCGCAGGCGTAGTGCCATTCGCCGCCCAAACTGCGAATAAGCTCTACCCGGTAGCCTGCGGGGGGCACATGCAGGAATATTTCACAAAGGTTACGGGTAACGCGTTCGATCCCGGTGCGCAGGTCGTGATTGGCAATGTTGGAAACGTCAATCAGTAGCCGCGGGCCATGCACGGTGGGCTGGGCGATATCAATGGCTTCAGCAAGGGCGTCCAGGTCGGCTTGCCGATGCAGCAGCAACCCTTCTTGCTCACGCAGCGCTTGAAAATCGTTCAGCAGGTGTTGGTAGCGCCCCAGGCGGCTTTGGTCGTGCAAGGCGTCAATAGCGTGAGCGTAGGCTTTACCCACCGCTTCTGGCCCGTGGGATTCACGCACATAGCGCTGCCCGGCTTGGGCTAAGGCCTTGCGTCGCGGTTCATCCTGATACAGCGTTTCAAGGGCGCTACGCAGGGTGTCCGGGTCTACCTCATCGGGCGTTAAATAGGCCACATGGTCAGGCAGTTCAGCCACGGAACCGTGGGCGTTGGCGATCATCGGCAGGCCTGCCGCCAGGCAGTCGAATACGGCGGCTGAGGTTTCCCCACGGGAATTGGCACGCAGTTGCACGCCAATATCAGCGGCCTGCAGGTAGTGGCGGTAAGCCTCTGCGCTGGCATAGCCTGTGACATGTATGCTGGCTGGCTGGGCGTATTTTTTCAGCCAGCGCTCTATTTGCTGCTGGTACGCGGCGTGGCCATAGCCGCCCACCACGATCAGCTGGACGTTTTTATGGCTGGCGAGTTCGCTACTGCTAAAGGCATCGAGCAGCGCTTGGGTACACTTATTTGGCGTAATCAGGCCAAAGGTACAGATCACGAAGGTGTCTTCGTCAATCTCCAGGCATTGCCGGGCATGGCGACGCTGCTCGGCGTTGGCGTCCTGCTCTTCGGGCGCAAGGCGCAAAAACGGTACGTACCGCCAGTCAGAAAGTTGCTGTTCAGGATACCACTGCCGCGCCAACCCAAGGGCGTACTGGGAGTGAACCAGTACACCGGTGGCGCGAGAAACCACCGGGTGGTTAAGCGGATAGTGACGCAGCGTCTGCTCTACCCCTGCATGGCTTAGGTCTTGGCTCCATTCGGCAACGGCGTCATAACCGTGGGCGGTGTACAGCACACGACCAAAATCGAGCTGTTCATCGGCCAGCCATTTGATGGCATCGCCACTGAAAAAGTCGTGTAGCACGACGCTGCCGGGGTGGCGATCCATCAGTGCCAGCATGTGCGTGTGGTGCTGGGAGTTGCCCCAGTGGTAAAGCACCCGGTCAAAGCTGGCCCCTTGGTGCATAAACCACTGGCTGTCGCGAATGGCGAACTGCTGCGCTAACTCGGCGGGAGCGACACTGGGTTGCTCGACCACCAGCGTGATGGTGTAAAACGGCGCGAGCGCCTGGAGCAGCTCTGCGCTGTAATCGGCAATGCCGGTTTGCAACGGTGGCAGCGGCGAGACAAACGCTAGACGCGGTTTGATAGCAGGCCGGCCGGGGTCGGTGGCTTGCACCGGCGCGCTCAGCGTTGCCAACAGGCTAACCAGGCGGGTGTGTGCGGCTTCGACGCTGGTGGTTTTCGGGTCAACGATCAGCGCTGGATAGCGCAACGTTGCTTGTCCACCATCGGTAAACACCGGGGTAGCCGTGTCACTGTTGGGTACCAGCCGTAGCACGACATCGGGCGCTAGCGGCTCCATGGCAAAATCACACACGCGTTCAATCAGCCGGGCGTTAACCTGCTCGGTGAGCTCGCTTTGGTCAGTGGGGGTCGCGCCAAGCGGGTATGGCGTCACGTGAATTTGCGTACTCTCCAGCACACGGTTGAGCTGCTGGCGCGCCGTAATTACGGCCTCCCCATGGCCTTTTTGGTCATCTAGCAGGTGTACGGCAATCGCTAGCTCAGGCGTTTGGGTTTTCAGGCGGTTAATCAGGTCCAGCGTGTACTCTAGGTAGTGCTTGTGGTGAGTTCCCAGCTCCAGGATCAAACGCATTATTGGTCTCCTTCCTGGGGCTTGGTGGGACGATCGCCTAGTCGTTGGCTAATGTCGCTGGCAATACGGCTGCGCTGTTCATTTTGGTACTCTGGGCGCACATAGCCGGGCTGGCCTGCCTGAGCCGGTTGACCCTGTAGCTTATTTTTGAAACGCCGTAAGCCTGGAGCTCGGTCTAGCGTTTTTTTGCCAAGAGCGTGTACACCGGGAATTTGAATGGCCACCTTGAACGCCAGCCGCACGCCTTTCACCAAGGCATTTTTAGCTTTGTCAGGCCCTTTGCGAATCACTCGACTGACAAAGCGAAGCGGTTTGGTAATGCGCCACGATAGGCTGGCGTGGGTATTCAGTAGCTGTTGATAGACTTTATCTGCGTTGGCTTCTAATACGTGAAAGCGTGACTGGGTGTCATGCAGTTCACGACGGGCAGCGTGGTAGTGCTCTTCAATCATGAGCGTGCGCGCTTTGGCGGCATTCAGCTCGTGGGTAAACGTTTGTTGCAGGCGATCTTGCTCTGCCTGGAGCTGGTGATACGCCTGGCGCGCTTGTTCCCACTCCTGCTGCAATTGCTCTAGTTCGATGTTGATCTGCTGCAGCGGCTGCGCCAGATCATCGTGGGTTAAATGGCTTAGCAGCACGTCTTGCTGCTCGGTGGTTTGCTTCTGCGCAATAAGCCCGTAATCAGGGTGCGCGCTTAACGACCACGCTACCCTGGCCAACGGCGGGCTGCCTGCTTCGGGGGATTCGGGGCCGTTGAGTTTAATGATGCGGTTGTCAGCAAAACCAGCTTCTTCTCCCAGAAACTGAAGCAGCAGCGGCGGAATAGGATGCCGGTGCGTGGGATCCATGTAAAAGGTCCAGAGCCCGACATTGAGATTTTCGGGGTTCGGCGTCTCTAAAATCAGTAAGCCACCGGGCTTGAGCACGCGGTTGGCTTCTTTCATGAGCGCCATCAGTGTATCGAACGGCAGGTGCTCGGCTATGTGAAAACCGGAGACAATGGCGACACTGTCGCTTTCGAACGTCGCCAGCCGTTCAAAGGCATCGGCACAAACCGCGCTCAGCCCTTTTTGCTGGCATACCGCCACCATATCGGCATTAGTGTCGATGCCCAGGATTTCGAACCCTTGCTCTTGCATCAGTTCTAGCCATTCGCCACGCCCGCAGCCTACGTCGATTGCCAACCCTTGGGGGTAAAAAGCCTGCACCTGAGCGGTGGTGGGCAAGTAGGCGCGTAGGCGCTGCTTTATCTCTTCGGGTGCGCCGCGAAAGCGCTCTTCGAGTCTTAGATAAAAGTCGTCTTGCATGGCGAATATCCTTAAACGTAATGCAGCGTCCAAATGCGCCGCCGATTATTGGGGCTGGCGCGTGCAGCTGATAGTGGCGGGTAAGTGACAAACCCCAATAAAATACGGGTGTTGTTCGTTGACGACATCAAACACCACGGCGTGGTCCCACCAATGGTAGTTAGCGCTTACATGGCTGTCATCCGCATGGACTGAAAGCGAAATGGAGTAGCTGCCAGGCCCTAACTTAACCGGAAACTGGATGCGGTAGTCGATGAGTTCACCCTCTTGCGCATCTTCAATCACTTGGTCTTGATGCCAGGTATTAGTGCCAAACACGGACTGCCCAAGCCGGTCTTTGATGAGATAGCCGAATACTAAACTACGCAGGTTCGTGTTAATGGTCACGCGGGCCTGGAGCTCGACCTCTTGATCGACGCGCACGTATTCGACGGGCTGCCCTTGCTGGTTAAACAGCCCCACTTGGCTAATACGGGCTTCGCCCGTGCCAGAGATGGTTTGTGACTTGCCATCTTCGAGGGTGCGTACTTCGACTGCACTGTTCTCTTTTTCGGCAATCAAGGCGTTGTAGTAGTCCATCACATCGCCGGGCGGGCCGTCTTTGATAATCGCGCCGCGCTCAATCAGTACGGCCCTGTCACACAGACCTTGAACGAGGCTGGGGTCATGGGACACCAGCAGCAATGAGGTGCCTTGGGCCTGAAACTCACGAATGCGGTCATAGCTTTTATGCTGAAAATAGCTGTCGCCAACGGAAAGTGCTTCGTCGACGATTAGGATATCCGGCCGCTCCGCGGTGGCGACGGCAAAGGCAACGCGCATTTGCATGCCGCTGGAGTAGGTGCGCACGGGCTTGTCGAAGTAGTCACCAATCTCTGCAAAGGCTTCTACCTTGGGCATCATGGCGTCTATTTGCTCGGCATCAAAGCCCATAAGACTGGCCGTGTAGCGGGCGTTGTGGCGACCTGAAAACTCGGGATTGAACCCCATGCCGAGCTCTAGGATCGCTGCGATTCGTCCTCTTACCGTGATCTGCCCTTCACTGGGCGCTAAGGTGCCGGTAATCATTTTGAGCAGGGTACTTTTACCAGCACCGTTTTGGCCCACGACACCGAGTGCTTCACCTGGCCTGACGCTGAAGTTGATGTGGCGCAGTATCCAGGTTTCCTGACTTGGCGACACCGGTAGAAACCAGCTGGCTATGCGATGCCATTCTGAGCGGTAGCGGCTGTAAGCTTTACCAACGCCGCTCACTTCCATGAGGTAGTTTGAGTCCATCATTGCACCGTTACTTAGAGGGCGTCAGACATTTCGGGAGAGGCTTTGCGGAACAACATTAGCCCAGCCAGTAGTAGCCCAAGTGCGAGTATTAAGGTGGGCCACAGCGATGATATGACCGGGGCCTGACCATAAACGAGTATATCTTGGTATGCGCTGACAATCGGGAAAAGCGGGTTGTATTGCAGCAGGTGCCGATACTCGTCCGGCACGATCACTAGCGGGTATACGATAGGTGTTAGCCAGAATAAGAACTGCAGGACGATGGTAACGAATTGCCCTACATCACGAATAAAGACGTTTAGCACGCCTAGCACTAACCCAAAGCCTAGCGCCAACATGGCCGTTAGCAGCATCATCGGCGCAAGCCACAGAAGCTCGAGCCCTCCCATGTGGCCTAATGCGGCGAATACACCAAGAATGGCAATAAATAGAATAACGTTATTAATCAACCCTGTTCCCACCACAATGATCGGCAAAGCGATGCGGGGGAAGCGCATCTTTTTGATCAGGTTGGCGTTGTCTATAAACAGGGTGAGTGAGCGGGTAAGTAGCTCAAAAAACAGTGTCCAGGCGAGAAAACCCGCCGACAGGTAAATGGCGTAGGCGTACTGGTTTTCTATACCGGGTAGGCGGGCGGCCAGTATTTCAGACAGGATCAGCGCGTATACCAGCACCATGGCAAGTGGCTGTGCCACCATCCAGATAAAACCAAATCGGCTTCTCGCAAAGCGGTTGGCAAAGTCGTTGCGAACTGAATCCACTATAAACTGGCGATATGACCAGATTCCACGCATTAAGCCGAGCATTGGTTCTCCTTTTCCTGCCTATCCTGGGTACTTGTCACCTAAGCACTGAGGAGCTAGGCACCGATAATCTGAGTGCCGTTGATTTGAGTGCTGACGATCTAAGTACTGGTAACCCGAAGAGTAATGGCTCGAGTACGGACGATTGAGCACTAATAATTAAATATCGTTGATTGAGCAAGTACGTATAAATAAGCACGTATAACGTTGTCAGGTCGCTCAACATAGGCCCCTATGGGCAGTTCCGCGCGCATGATACGCGATACCCGGTGCTCCCACCACCCTGGACAACTGGCTACCAACGCCCACCAACGAGCTTGCTTGTGATAATCTGGTGGATTATTACGTTTGTCGAATCAGGCTTTATTCATGAAGTTGTTAACCGATCTGGACTGCCTTGCCCCTCCTTTAACGGGTATTGGACACTACACCCGCGAATTAACTCAACGTTTGATCAACCGTGACCAACTTGATGACGTAACTGCCATGTACCATGGCCGCTTTATTGGAAAGGAGGCGGTACGAGATTTACTGGTAAGTGCGAATAGTGGTGCACCGACGCAGCCACAGGATTGGTTAGGCAGGCTCAAACCCTTTGTAAGACAACTGCCCATGGCTCGCTGGGCTTGGCAGCGGGTTAAAGCCCAGCGCTTTCAGTCATATAGCTCTCAACATCAGCCCGATGTTTATTGGGAGCCTAACTTTATACTCAAACCTACGCGCTGCCCTTCGGTCGTCACTATTTATGATCTTTCGCCGCTGGCCCTGCCGGAATTTCATCCTGCCGCACGAATCGCTCTGCTGAAGCGTGCGCTGTCCTCTTCTGTTAAACGGGCAGAGTGCGTTGTGACTATTTCTCAATTCACTTCCGAGGCGTTACAAACCCATTTGGGCGTATCGCCCGAGCGTATTCGTTTGGTGCCGCCCGCCGCTGGCTCGGAATTTCGCCCTCATAGTCAAAGCGAAACGCTCGCTTTGCGTGAACGCTTTTCTCTGCCTGAGCAGTTTATTCTTTCAGTCGGCACCCTGGAGCCAAGGAAAAACCTTTCCCGCTTACTAAGCGCTTATGAGCGTTTACCCGCCTGGTTACGCCAGGAATGGCCATTGGTATGCGTTGGCGCCCGTGGCTGGAACGATACGACGCTTTCCGCCGATATAGCGCGGCTTGAGGAGCGTGGCGAGTTAATCCGTTTAGGCTATGTTGCTCAGGCAGACCTTCCCTGCCTTACTGCAGCGGCTGGCTTAATCGCTTACATGTCGGTTTATGAGGGTTTCGGTATGCCGGTTGTCGAAGGACTGGCATGCGGTGTGCCGGTACTAACCAGCCAGAATACGGTGATGGAAGAGGTTGCTGGCGAGTGTGCCTTTTATGCAGACCCGTTTGATGTGGAGGCGATTTCAACCCAGCTGGAAACCGCCTTGACCGATGAGCCACGACGCTCTCGCTTAAGCCAGGACGGTCCCTTACAGGCTGCCAAATTCGATTGGCAGCGCTCAGCCGACACGCTGCTTAAAACCTTAGGTGAGGTGTATTAACGATCTGCTTCAGCGTTGTTGTTTAAGTAACGCTGAATGAGACTTTCAATCGCCTGACGGAAGTTTGCGCTTGCGAAACGAATAGCGCTTTTTCGGCACACTAGAGGGGTAAAGGGGGCTTCTTCATCTTTACCTTCTGTCGGCACGGCTTGTAGTGCTTCGAACTGTTTGATCCGCACGACAAGTGCTTCCACGGTTTGCTCCTGCACTAACAGGCCGCTTCCTCCATTCACAATGGTTTCCCGCATGCCTCCAACGCCGTAGCCAATCACTGGCGCGCCTGCGGCCTGTGCTTCAACCGGAAGAATACCGAAATCCTCTTCTGCCATGAAAACAAACGCTCGTGCCCGCTCAAGGTGATCCACCAGTACATCGTCAGACTGGTAGCCCAGGAGAGTGACGTTGGGCCCTGCTAACGCTTTTAGTTTGGCATAGTCGGGGCCATCCCCAATCACTACCAACTGACGGTCTGGCATTTGGTTGAAGGCTTCAATGACCAGATCAATCCGTTTGTAGGGCACCATTCTTGAAGCGGTTAAATAGAAGGCTTCTCGTGGTCGGTCATAGCTGAATTTTTCGACATCTACCGGTGGGTAAATAACTTCTGCCTTGCGCCGATAGAACGTTTCGATGCGCCGCTCTATGTAATGGGAAATTGCAATAAAGTGGTCGACGCGCTGAGCACTGATATAGTCCCATTGGCGTAAACGGTGCAGCTGCCAGCGCATCAGCCAACTGACAGGCCCTCGCGTGTTGCCAGATTGACGCAAATATTGGTGCTGCATATCCCAGGCATAACGCATGGGGCTATAGCAGTAGCAAACGTGTACAGCGCCGGGGTCTGAGATAACGCCTTTGGCTACGGCATGGCTGCTCGACAGAATCAGATCAAACCCTTTCAGGTCAAATTGTTCCACCGCTAGCGGCATGAGCGGCAAATAGCGACGATAGTGTTTACGTGCACCCGGTAGTTTTTGAATAAAGCTGGTGTGAACAGTACGCCCTACCAAGCAGGGAGTTTTGTCCGTGGGCAGAAAATTCACCATGGTGAAAATCTCTGCTTGAGGATAGCAGGCTAGCAACTCGGCCAGGGCTTTTTCTGCCCCGGCCCAAGTGGTCAGCCAGTCATGAACGATGGCGACTTTCATTACCGTTATCGGCTCCTATTCGCGAGCGTACTTATTCGCGACCATAATCGTCGTTATAACGGACGATATCGTCTTCCCCTAAATAGGAGCCGGTTTGCACTTCAATGAGGTGAAGAGGTATTACACCTGGGTTTTCAAGGCGGTGAACCGTGCCGAGCGGGATATAGGTGGACTCGTCTTCGGAGAGAAGAAAGCTTTTGAGATTGCTTAGATCACCATGGCCTTCGCCCTGAGTCACTTTTGCGGTGCCGCGGACGACGACCCAGTGTTCAGCGCGGTGATGGTGCATCTGTAGCGAGAGCTTGGCACCCGGATTGACGACAATTTCTTTCACTTGAAAGCTGTCGGTCAGCACCATGGTGTGGTAATTGCCCCAGGGGCGGTAGGCGCGCTTATGGGAGGTTGACTCTTTGCGCCCTGCTGCCTTGAGTGCGTTAACGATCAGCTTGGTATCTTGTGCCTGGTGGCGGTCGGCGACCAATACGGCGTCATCAGTCTCAACGATGACTAGGTTGCTTACCCCCACTGCCGCTACTAGGCGTGATTCGCTATGAATCAGACTGTTGTGAGTATTGTGCAGCATTACATCGCCGTGAATCGCATTGCCGTTGACCTTATCGGCGGATGCCCTGAGTTCGTGTACGGCATCCCATGCGCCGATATCGCTCCAGCCGGGATCCATGGGCACGACTGCGGCTTCAGCGGTGTGCTCCATAACCGCGTAATCGATAGACTCGCTGCGGCACTGGGCAAAGATTTCCTGGTCAACGCGAAGGAAGTCGAGGTCTTCGCTGCGCTGGGCGTAGGCACGCTCACACACATCCAGAATATCAGGCGCGTATTGACGCAGCGCACTGAGATAAGCGCTGGCTTTAAACAGAAAAATGCCGCTGTTCCAGAGGTAATCACCGCTGGCGAGATAGCTTTCTGCACGTGCCTGGTCGGGTTTTTCAACGAAAGCGTCAACCTGGTAGCCCGCACCCAGCGTACTACCGCGCTTAATATAGCCATAGCCTGTTTGCGGCGCGTTGGGCGTAATACCAAAGGTGACTAACTTGCCCTGATTGGCCAGTTCACTGCCTTTGGCAACGGCTTCGGCAAAAGCGATTTCGTCTTTAATGACGTGATCAGCAGGCATCACCAGCAGTTCAGCATCTTCATATTGTGCCGCCAGCGCCGCCAATGCGAGCGCAGGGGCGGTGTTGCGTCCACAGGGTTCGAGAATGATTCGAGCATCTTTAAGCCCGATTTGATGCATCTGCTCAGCGACTAGAAAACGGTGCTCTTCATTACAGACGATTAGCGGCGTGCCAGTCCCTTCGACATTATTCAGCCGCTGTGCTGCTTCCTGAAGCAGGCTGCGATCATCTTTATGCAAGTTCAAGAACTGCTTGGGATAGTGCTCACGCGATACTGGCCATAGCCGCGAACCAGAACCACCAGATAAAATTACAGGGAAAATCATATTTCCTCCTTGAAGCGTAATTCACTGCCTTTATTAGGCACCCTTTATTGCAATGACCTTTTACCAGGCATTCCAAGCACTTCGTTATAAGCACTCATGGCCAGCTCGTGCAGGTCATTGACGCTCTATGGCTGGGTGTTAATAAAGCCACGTGTAATGGTCATGGCCAAAATTTTCAGATCGAAACCAAGTGACCATTTTTCTATGTAGTAGAGATCGTATTCGACGCGTTTTTGCATCAGCTTTACATCTTCCGTAATGCCTCGTAATCCATTGACTTGCGCCCAGCCCGTCATTCCAGGTCTCACCCGGTGACGCTGCATATAGATCTCAATATGGTCCTTGTAATGATCGTTGTGGTCCATGGCGTGGGGGCGCGGCCCAACCAGTGACATGCGTCCTTGCAAGACATTATAAAGCTGTGGAAGTTCGTCCAAACTGGTGCGGCGCAGAAAGCTGCCTAACGGCGTAATACGATGGTCAGCAGGCGTGGCTTGCTGTGTTGAAGCGCTTTTGTGCTTCTTCATTGTTCGAAACTTATAAATTTTGAACGACTTACCATCGAGCCCGTGGCGTTCTTGCTTAAACAGGATCGGGCGGCCCATCTTGCAAAAGATAGTGACGGCCACTGCCACCATGACGGGCAAAAATATCACAAATAGCGCTAACCCCAGAATACGGTCTTCTAACGCTTTGACGATGCGCATGGGGCCATTGAGAGGCGTATGGTTTAGCTCTAACGAATATAAACCGGCCACTTGGGCAATACGGTGATTGAGCAGACGGATATCCGGTAGGTCTGGGAAGAACCGCACCGTCGTGGGGATACCCGCCAGTAGACTCATTAATTCACGCACTCGTGCGCCTTCTACCAGTGGATAACCTAGCCAGATTTCATCAAATTCACGCTGAAATGCATTTTGGTTACAAAACGCCGCCATGTTCTCGATAAACGCATCATCACCGTTGTCCAGGTGTTGGCCCACAATCACATAACCTGCCTGGGGTATGTCGTGGACGCGCCTTTCGAGCAAGCCGACATTATCCGGTTGCCCAATGACGAGTACGTTTTTCAGATTGTGCCCAGAGGCACGTACATGGCGTAAATAACTGTAAAGGGCCGTTCTCACCAAACTACCTGAAAACAGCACCGCCAAGGCGGTGTACCCCATCCAAAGGCGAGAAAAACTGTGCGTGGTTTTAGTGGCTACCAGCAGTAGGCTGATAACGCCGATGGCCGCCAGCCAGCTAAGTACATAAACGCCGAGCATGGTGTATAAGCTGCGCCCACGCCAAGGTTGATAAAGCCCCACTAATTCACCGACAGCAGGCAAAATGAGGCTGCCGATGACAATCAAAAAGAGGTAGTCGTCGCTGTCTGAGATGGTCTGTGACATCAACCAGAGCGTTAACAGCGAGACCAGCATGGCAATGCCGGCATCAAAGCAGCGCATTGCACGCCTTAGCCAGTCATTGGTTTGAGTTCCTTTCAGTACGGCCATGCGCTATCCATTACCCTGCTGTCTCGTTCGGCTTGGCGGTTAGGCCTGTCCGCGTGCCCTGTTCCGACATGGAATTTAGTAACGCCATAATGTCTGCTAAATCATCGCTGCTTAATTCGCCTACAGCCGTTTCTAGCGCTAATCGGTCGAGTGCATAATTGCCGACCACATCCACGAACTGAATTCGCTGATCGTACAGGCTTGCCCGTGCGTCAAGTACATCCACAAGGTCACGCAACCCTAATTGTTCACCACGAACCGCAGCTTCCAGGAATAGATCACTGGATTCGATTGCCTGGGTGAGTGCTTCCAAACGGCGCAGCCCGCCATTTAAAGAGCGTAGGCGCGTGCGCACTTCTTGTACCGCCAAATTCTGCTCGTTATCCACGGCTGCCTGGCCCGCTTTAATGCGTAACTCGCCCTGACGCACGCTGGCGTTGGTGTAACCGCCTCGATAAATCGGTACGCTGACTTCCACACTGGCTCGATAATCTTCGCTTTCACGCAGTTCATCGTCACTAACCCGGTCTGAATAGCTTAGATTAAGGTTCACTTCTGGATAGTAACCGGCGCGCCGGGTGCTGGTGTCCGCCTCGGTGATCTCGCGTTCACGCCGGGCCAACAATACATTGAGATTCTGCCCGGTGCGTTCTAGCCATGTGTCCTGACTGCCAAAATCGCGCTTAATTTCCAGGTTAGCCAGCTCGCCTAGCGTGGCAACGTCGCGAAATGCCGGTAGCGTTCCGGTTAGCCGCTCAAGCTCGCTTAGGGCGTTATCGAGTTCATTTTCCGCTTCTACTGCATCAGAAATTGCTTGATCGAGCCGTGACTGAGCCTCTAAAAGATCAACACGATTGCCGATTCCAAGATCAAACGCACGGCTTGCCTGGCGCACCTGCAAGTCAAGTGATTCTTGCTGCGACTCCAAAAGCCCTAGCCGCTGAGCCGCCAAATAAGCTTGCACATAGGCTTCGGTAACCTGTAATGCAAGATCTTGTTCAACCACTGCCAACTGGAGCTCGGCTGCACTTACCTGGGCATTGGCCACATCCATGCCACGCCAGCGCTCCAGACTAAACAAAGGCTGCTGTAGCTGAAGCTGCCAATATTGCTCATCTATTTCACCAGGGCGCCTGGTATTACCGAACCGATCTATCTCCTCCACCGTTTGAATATTGGTGGAGTCTTGCCAGAGGTAGCCGCCCGTCGCACTCACTTGGGGCAATAGCTGCGAGCGCGCCAGAGAAATTTCTTCCCGGGTAGCCTCTACTTCAAACCGCTGGCTTGATAGTTCCGCGTCGTTTTCCAAGGCCCGCACAAATAGCTCAGGTAACGAGGGAAGCTGACCAATAGCGGCAGGCTGTTCAGTCTCCAGGGCTTGGTATTCAGCCAACGCCTGCGCATCTGCGGTGACATCCTGCTGGGCCTGCAGCGACTGGCTGGCTAGCATTACTGCTAGCGCAAGCGGGGCCATTTTGACGGTTTTAGACAGCAACATCCTGGTTATTAATCCTCTCGTAGGGCGCGCGACAGCATATCGGTGATGGGCTTGGCGATGTAGCTGGCAAAGGTACGTTCACCGGTGCGAAGCATTACCTCTGCCGGCATCCCGGAAAGCAGTTGCATCTGTTCGGTCATTTTCTCGTGGCCAGCTTCTGTCACACGCACCCGGGCACGGTAATACTCTTCGCCTGTGGCCTCGTCTTCAAAACTATCCGCACTCACGTGGATAACTTCACCATCGATGACGTCAGTGAGCCGCTGGTTAAAGGCGCTAAAGCGGATTTCGGCAAATTGGCCAACATAGATATTATCGATATCACGGGTAGGTATGCGTGCTTCTACAACAAAGCCGTCGTTCGAAGGCACTACATCCATAATGGTATCGCCCGCACGGATAACGGCACCGATGGTATGTACCTGACGGCCAACCACAGTACCCGAAACCGGCGCGGTTACCACCGCACGCTCAACTTGGTCCTGCAGGGAAATAATCTGCTCTTCTGCTTCTGCTATTTGCGCCTGTGCATCACGCAGCTGTTCACCTACTTCTTTTTGGAACTCTTGCTGTTGAATTTCACGCTCCATGCGGTTTTCGCTTATTTGCGAGCGAAGCTGAGCAATGTTGGCCCGAAATTCGGCGTTATCGCCTTCATACTGAAGCACTTGGCGCTCTAGCTCGCGCAAACGCTGGTTGTCGCCCAGCCCTTCGCGATAAAGCGAACGAAAGTCTTCTGCTTCAGCACGCAAGGAGTTAATGCGACTGACATTAACGCGTGAACGCTCTTCTAAACCCTCTATTTGTTCTCGCATCTGCACGATTTGTTCGTCTAGCGCTTCGAGCGTGCTTTTTAAGGACTGCTTGCGTGCCGCAAACAGGCTCTGCTGGACGGCAATCACCTGCTGAACACGGGGGTTATCTGCGTCCTTGATATCCTCAGGGATTTCCATCATTTCCGCCCCTTCTTGCTCGGCAAGTAAGCGGGCTTCCATGGCGCGATTTATCAAGTATTGAGAGCGGGCAATGGCAAGCTGTGAGCTGGTCTGGGTGTCGCTTAATACAAGGAGGGTGTCTCCTGCCTCTACTTTATCGCCATCCTCAACCAGCAGCTGTTCGACAATACCGCCTTCCAAGTGTTGAACAGTACGTTTGAATGATTCGATCGACACGCTGCCGGGTGCCACCACGGCAATAGCGAGCGAAGCGGTGGAGGCCCATAACACAAAACCACCCAAGGCTATAATCAGAATGGCGTAACCAAGTCTACGATAGCCTTTATCACTCGTCGGCAGTTTTTCACTGGCTTCCCCGTCAATCGTAGTTGGCCCTTGTGGGGTAACGTCGATTTCGTTAGAGGGATATTTATCTTTATCGTTGCTCATGACTTCTCCTCATTGCCACGGCCACCGGAGATGGCTGAGAGGCGAGCAGCGCTTTGCTGACTAACTTTTTCTTGCGGTTTTTTGGCAAACTGGGCAAGTACTTGGTCCCTCGGGCCAAACATGCTGACCTGGCCTTCTTTCATGACCAATAGTTTATCCATGTTTTTAAGCACGCTAGTACGGTGACTGATCACAAACAGCGTGGTGCCTTCAGCTTTTAACTGGGCAATAGACATTGCCAATGCGCGCTCGCCGGCATCATCCAGGTTAGCGTTGGGCTCATCCAACACCACCAATACTGGGTTCCCATAAAGCGCTCGGGCTAGCCCCACTCGTTGACGCTGTCCACCCGAGAGCGCGCCGCTAGTGGATGAAATCACCGTGTCATACCCATTGGGTAATTCCAGAATCATTTCATGCACACCGGCTTTTCTGGCGGCATCGACTACTTTTTGCGGATCGATCGTGCCAAAACGGGCGATATTCTCACTGATGGTGCCATCAAAGAGTTCGATATCTTGAGGCAGGTAACCAATGTATGGGCCAATTTCGTCGCGGTTATACTGCGTAATAACACCCCCATCAAGGCGCACATCGCCCACTTGCGAAGGCCAAATTCCCAGTAGCACCCGTGCAAGGGTCGATTTACCCGCTGCACTAGGGCCAATAATGCCCACATGCTCACCTTTAGGAACGCTGAAGTTAATACCGCGTATAGTCGCCATTCGCGATCCTGGTGGCGCGGCGGCCACCCCTTCTAGGGCCACTACGCCCTGGGGCGCTGGCAGCGACATTTTGCGCTCTTCGCTGGGGATCTGTGTTAGCAGTTCATTCAAGCGTTCGTAGGCACCACGGGCACTTACAAAGCCTTTCCAGCCGCCAATCATTTGGTCAATAGGGGCTAAGGCCCGGCCCATCAAAATGGAACCTGCAATCATCATCCCAGGGGTCATTTCCCCCTGTAACACCAGTAATGCACCCAAACCAAGAATGAGTGACTGGAAAAGCATCCGCATCACTTTCGAGGTATTGGTCAATGCGCCAGCTCTGTCACTGGCCTGGGACTGCTTGGATAAGAATTCGTGATGTCGCTTGGACCAACGCCCCATAATACCGGGCAACATGCCCATGGCGTGTAGCACTTCCGCGTTACGTAAATTTGAGTTGGCCAGATTCTGCGCTTGAATATGCTCACTATTGGCTTCGGCGAGTAGTTTTTTGGTGGCTTTCTCGTTGGCAATGGCCAGCCCCAATAAAATAATACCCGCACAGGTCGCAAACACTCCTAACCAAGGATGAAACAAGAAAAGCACCCCGAGGTAGACCGGCACCCAAGGAGCATCAAAGAAGGCAAACAGGCCATTGCCGGTGAGAAATTGGCGTAAGCTGGTTAAATCGTTCAACGGTTGCGCGCTTTGGCTACCTTGCGCCACTAGGCTACGGCGAAACATAGCGCTATAGAGACGTTCATTGATGGTGGTGTCTAGCTTGTTACCAACGCGAACCAACATACGCGAACGTACTAGCTCTAACCCCCCCATGATCATAAAGAGGAACACCACCACAAGCGTCAGCATTAATAAAGTGTCAACACTTTGGGTAGATAACACGCGGTCATAAACTTGAAGCATATATAAGGGGGGCACGAGCATCAGTAAGTTGACGAACATACTGAAAAAGCCCACCGATATGAACGTACCTTTGCAAGCTTTTAACGCTCGCTGCAAATCCGTTGCTTCCTGTTGCTTTGCCATGAAGGGTTCACCGTTGAATCGAAAAGGCGTCAAGCGAAGAAAAATAATCGCCGCAGGATAACAGAAGTGCCCCTACCTGGGGTAGAGGCACTCTTCTGCACTGGAGGCGTGAGAAACACTTGCCGTATATTTAGCTAAGTTTTCTCACGTCCTGAATAAACCAATGATTAGCCAAACATCGCGATGCTTTCATCAGATTCGGCCATACCTACCATAACGGCTCCTTGTGCGACGCCAGCTTCCAACTGTCCTACCCAGTACGCTTTACCGCCCGCATCTGCATCACGTTCAAGTATATTGGCGTACATCAAATCGACAAAACCGCTTTGGTCTAGCTCACCGTGCAACTGATTGAACTCCTGGGAATCGATGAAACGATTGGCGATGGCAATGGTGCCCAGTTCATCGCTTTGGTTAGCCCAGTAGCCAAGGCCCGTGCCGTCAGCACCGCGATCAAAAGCAGCATCATAAAGTCGCAGTAGCGGATCCACGGGCTCATTGAATATAGCGTCGTTGCGTTCGTCGAGGTTTTGAATGCGCAGGTCTTCACTGGCGGGGGTTTCTTCTTCACTAAACGGTGTCTCACTGAACATGTTGGCCATGTATTCAGCGAAAGCATCCTGCTCGGTACCTTTGTCAGCGAAGGTGAATTGACCGTCTTCCGTAAATGCGTCCATCAGATCTACACGGTCTTGATAGCTGCCTTCACCCAGCGGGTAACCGTCACCACCGTCGGCTAGGAAGCCGAGGGTCACGACCTTGATGGTCTCTTCAGCGTTACCAACCAAGCGGCCGTTGGCAACCAACACATCGTTGGCGCTGCCGTCTTCATTGACGATTACCGCATTCTTGATACGCTCACCGGCTGGCTGACTCACATCGAAACTGTATTGAATGCCGCCTACCTGAGCAAACTGACCAGCCGTTACGCCGGGGCCTGATGCGGCCACAGCATGCTCAAGTACATCCAACAATGTGCTGCGTGTCACGCTAATAATGGTCAGGTCGTTATTGAAACGTAGCGATGATGCCGCGTCCAATTGTGACACACCGCCTTCCGGTTTGCCGATAGTGGGATTGGCGCCTGGGGCCTGATAGCTGGGCTGGCTATCGTTTCCTTCCACAACCACTTCACCGATCGGCTCACGGATACCACCGCCGTTTTTGAAGGAAACCATGACGTCTGCGTCAAGCTGCTGGGCATACCAGAGATTGGCATCAGCGGTTAGGTTACCTAGGTTGGTCTCTTCAGTACGTACAGCTCCCCGCTCACCCACTAAGTAAACATCCGTCAGGCCAAGAATATTACCGTCTTGTTCAGCAACGAAATCACCCACGGCGCCCACGAGTTCTTGGGCCACATTGCCTTTAGTGCCCTCAGCAAAAGCGCTTTCCAAGTCGCCCCATAGCGCGGCTACTTGTTCATCGGTAGTGGCATAGACACCAGACGTATTTTCGTCGATTGAATCAGCAATCACTCGACCTTGTTCATCAAATTCAACAACCAACTCAGCAACATAGCGCCAGCCGCCATCGGTATTGACAACCACAACATCGTTACCGGAAGCGTCTTGGGTCACGATGGGGTAGTTATCGTAAGGCTCACCGGCACCTGGGAACAGGCCGCGATCCTGATCTTCTTGGTCTGCCAGCAGGCTATTGGAGCCACCGGCAATCACGATATCTACGCCATTCAGCAGGGTCGCTAGCTCTTCTTCAAACTGAATTTGCTGAAGGTGCGAGCTTAAAATAATTTTGTTGATGCCCTGCGCCTGAAGATCATCAATAACGGGCTGAATCAAATCGGCCAGCGCTTGCATGTCGTTACTACCACCGGTGAGCACATCAACGCCGCCCGGTGATGAGATGCTTTCCAGAATTTGCGTCGTCACGCCGATAATGCCGATTTGCTCGCCGCCACGCTCTGCAATGACAGCAGGCGCAAGCTTGGGTGGTGTTGCCCCGGCCAGCAACTCTTCCAGTGTGGCCTGGAAGGCTTCTTGGCTAAACAGTTCATCAGTCGCTAGCCCGCTTAAAGCAGCATCGCCGGAGAAATCCAAATTGGCTGAAAGGTAAGGGAACTGTGACCCCAGCCATTCAATCTCGGCCGCTGTTGCGCCGTTTACCACCGGGGCGATCATTGCTGCGATCAGATCAGTGCCTAGGTCAAATTCGTGATTACCTAACGTTACAGCGGCGGCATCGATGAGATCCATCAAGAGCGTTTCAAGACGCCCAGAGGCAGCCGTGATTCCGCTCATTGAACCTGCTTCCAGCCCATAAATCTCTTCAACTGCCGCTTGGAAAGCCGCTTGCAAGCTTGAGTCACCTGCAGCGTTCAAGTAAGGCCCAGGCAGAACCAAGTCGCCCGAGCTGATAAATAGCGAATTGGCGTACTGATCTTCAAGGTGATCGACAATGGAGATGAAGTTGGGTGCGTTGAGCAGGTCTCCACCGCCCCCTTCCATGTCGGCTGCGTGTAAAAGTTGAAGCTGGAAATTACTCATGGCGGTTCCCTTTTTTTAGTCATAAGCGAAAATAAACACACATAATGTTACGCAGCGGACTATTGCAAATACGTGACGCTTTGAAGAAATCCCCCTCTGCATATATCTAATAATGCTTAATAATAAAACTATCATAAAAGGAAAATATTTAAGCCACTCAAATGTCACACTGTAACAATATGTTGGTGCCTCGTATTCGAATAATGAGGATTGTTAAATATGGATAATTTGGCACTGGTTACGACTCTTTACCGAGATTTTTTATTACGTGACCCGGACGAAGCTGGCGTGAGTTACTGGGCCAATAGGCTCGAGAGTGGGGAATCCGATGTTACCTCTGTCATCAATTCGATGATGGCGAGCGTGGAATTTGAGCAGGAGATCAAACCTATTATTGATCTTTACAATGTTCAGTTCTTACGCCCTGCGGACCCTTCTGGTCTGACTTACTGGGTCAACGAATACCGTAATGGCCTGGCTATCGAAGAGATTGCAGGTAACTTTCAAGCATCGGTTGAGTTTGAAGCTACTGTTTCCAACTTAGATGATAATGCTTGGCTCAACCAGCTTTATAGCGGTGTGGTTAACCGCGAGCCTGACGCCGAAGGATTGGCTTACTGGCAAGCTATGTTGGCTGACGGAATGCCACGCGACGCTCTGGCGTCAGCATTTTTAAATACCAATGAGAGTGTCGAAAAACTGCCGGTGCGGACGTTAACCCCCCTCCTTGGCGATGATGCCGAGGGTAATAACGTTGATTTAGATACCCTTTTAAACCGTTATGTCGAGCAGATAGAAAACGAGGTAGAAACACCGGAAGAGCCCGAAGAGCCTAATCCACCGAGCGAGCCAGAAAACCCTGAGTCTCCTGATTTCAACCTGGGCGAGCGCTACCACTCGGGCACATCTGATGCTTCGGCAGCGATTGCGGTTGGCGATGGGTTAATGCTGGTCGCCGATGACGAAGACCAGGTGCTGCGCCTTTATGAGCGTGACAGCGACGGCGCACCGCTGGCGGAGATTAATCTCAATGAAGCCTTGGGTTTGAATGACACTCAAGAAGTGGATTTGGAAGCTGTGGCAGTTCATGAAGGTACCCATTATTGGCTGGGTTCACATGAAAGCAGCCAACGCTCGATGCTATTTGCTACCAATGTCAGTGGTGAGAATGCTGATAATTTAAGCATCGATGTGACAGGTCAGTTTACTGATTTAGCCAGCCAGTTAAGCGCCTGGGATACCAATAACGGCCATGGTTTGGGCGACAATGCGCTGAGCCTTTCCTTGGGGATTAACGTTGAAGGCGCCACGTTTATCGGCGATACCCTTTATCTGGGCCTGCGCGCGCCATTAGGTAACGGGTTTGCCCAGTTGGTGCCGGTAGAGAACGCCATTGAGTTGGTGGCTGGCACCGCTAGCGAAGCGGCGTTTGGTGACCCCGTGCGTTTAGACCTGGATGGCCGTGCGGTGCGTTCTATTGAGCCCGCAGGCGATGAAGGTTACCTGATTCTGGCGGGCCCGGTTAACGATGACGACGATGTCGGGTTTGGCCTTTACCTGTGGGATGGCGACCATGCCGTGCGTGAAATCGACGGAGTGGATCTCAACACATTACCGGACGCATTGACGGCGAAGCCTGAATCCCTTTTTAACATCACTATGACGGAAGCAGGTGTTACCGCGACCGTGCTTTATGACAGCGGTACGGTCGATTGGCTGGAGGATGGTCAAGAGTCGAAGGATCTACCTGCCGATGAGCAGCGCTTCATCAGTACAGACATCGAGTTCAGCTTGCCGAACTTTGTGCCCCAGGCCGGTGATATTGCGATTACCGCCGTTGGCGCTAGCGAAAAAACTTTCCAGTTTGTTGCCCTGCAAGGGATTAGCGAAGGCGCTGAAATCACCTTTACCGACTCCGGCTGGACAGGCGATGGGTTCCGCGCCAGCGAGGGCGCCGTTAAGTGGACAGCGCCTGAAGGCGGCGTTGCTGCAGGAACCGTGGTGACTTACACAGCGGATTCGACACAGTTCACTTCTGCTAACAGCAGTGAGTTAGGTAACAACGGCTTTAACCTTTCGGTAGGTGGCGACCAGGTGCTCGCGTTCATCGGCGACGCTACCAACCCTGAGTTTATCTACGCGGTACAAACCAACAGCGACACTTGGCAGGATACTGCTGACTCTTCTAATGAATCTGCCCTTCCGCCGGGTCTTGAAGTTGGTGTCACGGCCGTTGCCGTTGGTGATGCACGTAACGCGGCGTTCAGCGGTGATGGTTACGGCACTGCGGATGAGTTACTCAGCGTGATTGGCGACGCGGCAAATTGGTCATTTGAGTACGATACCTTACCTGCCAATGTCACCACTAATTTTCAGATCGGCACGACAGATGCGCCTTATGTACCGGGCGAGCAGGATATTGGGTTGGCCATTACCGAAATTTGGTCGGGTCAAAGCGGTTCTGATGTGACAGCGGACTGGTTTGAAATTACCAACCGTTCCACCGAGACGCTCGACTTCAGCACGATGCCGCTTTATTACGACGACGACAGCGCTGACCCAGTCGATGCGGTTGAAATTCAGGGGTTAACTACCCTGGCTGCCGGTGAATCTGCCATTGTGATGGTGGATGGCGGTGCCGATTCCGTCGCTGAATTCCGCGCTGCGTGGAGCAATCTAAACAACATCGATACGCTGAAAATCGGTTATGCCGAGGACGCTTCTGGCCTGGGCGGCGGTGGCGATGCAGTCACGCTTTGGCAAGATGATCCACGGGTTGATGGCAACCAAGTGGCAATGGAAGCTTATCCTGATACGGAGGGGTTCGATGCGGCTTCCTGGGATGTGGACCTAAAAGCCTTTACCACAGCTGAGAGTAACGGTGCGCTTAGCTCTGCCGTTGCCGGTGGCGATAATAGCGATGTGCCTGCGCTGGCCTCGCCTAGCGTTGCCAATGAACCGCAGGTGGATATTACGCTGATCTCCGAGGTGCAGGGCGATACCGCGAGCAGCGCGCTAGAGGGCGAAACTGTCACCCTGGAAGGCATCGTGACGATGGTGGCACCGGGCTTGGATGGTTTCTTCCTGCAAGAGGAAGATAGCGATAACGACGATAACGATGCGACGTCGGAAGGTATCTTTGTTTACGCAGGCAGCGGTAGTGGTGATTGGTTAGCACAGCTTTCGGCTGGTAACCAGATTCGCATTAGCGGTGAGGTATCAGAATATTTCGAGAAAACACAGCTAAGTGCTGATCGCGGTAGTCTGGACGTGCTGACTGACGTGATGCCCCTGCCTGAAAGTCAGCGTGTTGTTATGCCGTTTACTGACAAGCAAGGCCTGGAAGCCTTTGAGGGCATGCGTGTTGCTATCGAAGCGCTGAACGGTGAGCCTTTGGTGGTTACTGAGCTTTATGAACTGGGACGCTATGGTGAAGTGACACTGTCATCGGGTGGCCGCCTGGAGCAGTTCACCGAAGTCAACGCACCTGATGTGGAAGGCTACAGCGCTTGGCTTGAAGACGCCGAAGCCCGCACCATCAAAATCGATGACGCAAACTCGGCCCAAAACACCGACCCAATTATCTATGGCCGTAACGGTGAAGAGCTTTCCGCGACGAACCCGCTGCGTGGCGGCGACGAGCTTCAGACCCTCGAAGGTGTGCTTGATTACAACTTTGAAGAGTGGAAGGTGCAAAACGTCGATGGCCTGGACTTTACCGGCGCAGACCGTCCTTCAGCGCCTGATGCAGAGGCCCTTGGCAACCCCAATATCACGGTCGCTTCGTTCAACGTGCTGAACTACTTCAACACGCTGGACGAAAACGGCAACAAAACGGTGACGTTGGATGGCACTGAGCATGACCCGCGTGGGGCCAATAATGCCGAGGAGTTTGCCCGCCAGGAAGCCAAGATCGTTGAGGCTATCAATACCAGCGGCGCTGATGTCGTCGGTTTGATGGAGATTGAGAACAACGGCTACGGCGAAGAAAGTGCACTGGCGGCACTGGTCAACGCGTTAAATGCGGATGCACTAGAGAAAGGCATCACGGACGTTACCTGGGCTTACAGTATTACTCGTGATTCGGAAGGCAACGAAGTTAGCCCAGGAGACGATGCGATTTCCGTCGGCGTTATCTATAACAGCCAGGCAGTGTCGCCAGTGGGTCACGCGGTCACCAAGACCGATGGTGCTTTCGCGACGGCTAACCGTGCGCCCGTCATGCAGACATTTGAAGACAATGATGGCTCTGAGTTCTCCGTAGTGGTCAACCACTTCAAATCCAAAGGCAGTGTGGTTAACGGCGAAGAGGCCATTGGTGATGGCCAAGCCAACAATAACCCCACCCGTGTCGAAGCTGCCGAGGAGCTTAAAGCTTGGCTGGAGAGCAATCCCACCGGCAGCACTGACGGTGATGTTTTGATTCTGGGTGACTTGAACGCCTACGCCATGGAAGACCCCATTACGGCGTTGAAGGATGCTGGATTCGAACTGCTGGATGATGAATACAGCTATGTCTTCGACGGCTTCTGGGGTTCGCTGGATCACGCCCTTGCCAGTGAAACGCTAGCGGGGCAAGTAACGGGAACCACGACTTGGCACATCAACGCGGATGAAGCGTCGGCCCTGGACTACAACACCGACTTCACCAACGATCGTCAGGATGACAATCTGTACGCCGATGATGCCTTCCGTAGTTCAGACCATGATCCGATATTGGTGGGTCTAAACCTGGTTCCTGAAGGTTAAGCCATCGCTATGTAGCGGCTGACGCTACGATGACTGTAGTGAACGACAATGGCCTCCGCTTGCGGGGGCCATTTTTTTGCAAACTCTTCACGCTAACGGCCTGCTCATCACTACCGCGGCCCATAGCGCTTCCCTCCGGGGGTGTTAAACTCGCTGCAGGCATTTTTTCCAGGAGAAAACCATTGAGTTCAGCACGATCCACTACCGCCATTATTAATGAGAGCGGTATCGCTTTTGGTACCAGCGGTGCACGCGGCTTGGTAGCGCAATTTTCGGATGAAGTATGCGCGGCGTTTACCGTGGCCTTTATTTCAGCCATGCAGTCGTCATTTTCGGTAGAACGTATTGCGTTGGGCATGGATCGCCGCCCGAACAGCCCAGCCATGGCAGCGGCCTGTACCAGTGCTGCGCATGCGCTCGGCATTAAGGTGGATGACTATGGTGTACTGCCGACGCCCGCCCTGGCGTTAAAAGCGATGGCGGATGGTGTGCCCTGCATCATGATCACGGGCAGCCATATACCGTTTGACCGTAACGGTATTAAGTTTTATCGCCCGGATGGCGAGATCACCAAGGCGGATGAAAGCGCGATTCTTAATGCATCGGCTGCCATGCCTGCCCTACCGGCGCCAGCACGCGTCGAGGTTTCCGAAGCGGCTAATAAAGCCTATTCAGATCGTTTTACTCACTGGTTTCCTGGTGAACCCTTGAAGGGTTGGCGGGTAGGGTTGTATCAGCACTCTGCTGCCGGGCGTGATTTGAATGCGCATATTCTGAGCGAGCTGGGGGCCGCCGTGGTGGTATTGGGACGCAGCGAGGCGTTTGTGCCCGTAGACACCGAAGCCGTTAGCGATAAAGACCAGGTTCAAGGCCAAGCCTGGGCTGCCGAGCACCAGTTGCATGCGCTGCTTTCTACCGACGGTGATGGCGACCGCCCCCTATTAGGCGATGAAACGGGCACTTGGCAGCGTGGTGATATTGTTGGGTTGCTGTGCGCGCGCGCCCTGGATATCGAAGCGCTGGCGGTGCCGGTAAGTTGCAATACGGCCATTGAGGCGTGCGGAGCCTTTACGGTGGTGGAGCGCACCCGCATTGGCTCGCCGTATGTGCTAGACAGTATGGCCAAGCTTAATGAACAGTATGTGCGAGTGGCTGGGTTCGAGGCTAACGGTGGCTTTCTACTTGGCAGCAACCTGGAAAATGAAGGCCGACAGTTAGCGGCGCTACCCACCCGCGACGCGCTACTGCCTGCACTAACGTTGATGGTAATGGCTGCCCAACGAGCGGTTCCCCTTTCTCAATTAATCGCAGACCTGCCCGCTCGTTACACTGCCAGCGATCGGCTCAAGGATTTTGCGACCGATAAAAGCCATGCCCTCTTGGCCAAGTGGCAAGCTTCGCCTGAGCTGATGCAGCAAGCGTTGGGCTTACAAAGCAATATCACTGATATCAACACTACCGATGGCCTAAGAGCCACACTCGACAATGGCGATATCGTGCACCTTCGCCCTTCCGGCAATGCGCCCGAGCTGCGCTGCTACAGTGAGTCAGACTCCCAAGCGCAAGCATCGGCACTGGTGAAGCTGAGCTTGGATGCCCTCGCCAAACTGTAGCCATATCTACACAAGGTTTTGTAGGCGCCCAATGCATTGGGCGATCAGTAAGCATCGAGGCGCCGAAGGTAATTGCTAATAGCTAGCCTGATCGCCCTGTAGGAGCCCAATTCATTGGGCGATCAGAAAGGATCGAAGCGCCGAAGGTAATGGCTAATAGATAACCTAATCGCCCTGTAGGAGCCCAATTCATTGGGCGATCAGCAAGGATCGACGCACCGGGAGTAAGTGCTTCTAGATAGCCTGATCGCCCGACAAGTCGGGCTCCTACAATGCTAGGTGCAGGCACCGGTTTTTGTAGGCGCCCAATTCATTGGGCGATCAGTAAGCATCGAGGCGCCGGGAGTAAGTGCTTCTAGATAGCCTGATCGCCCGACTAGTCGGGCTCCTACAAGGGCTAGGTGCAGGAACTCACGCATAACGTGTAAAGAGGAGTAGAGATGCCACGGGGTCATGCGTTGAGGATGGGGCGGCGATGCTTGCCGGGCCACTATTACCTGATAACAGTGGTGACGGCTGACCGATCGCCTTATTTTCTGGATTTTACACGTGGTTGTGCGGCGGCACGGGCGTTTGCCCAACCTTCCGTGTGCCAGCATGCAACGACCTGGGCATACGTTGTAATGCCCGACCATATTCATTGGCTATTGGCGTTAGAAGGCGACCTTTCACAGGCAGTGAAACTGTATAAATCGTATGTGTCGTTGGCTTTGGGCAAGCCGGTTTGGCAGCGCGGTTTTCATGACCGATTAATTCGCGAAGAGGATGGCGTGCGGGATACCGCGCGTTACATCGTCGCGAATCCGTTAAGGGCTGGGTTGGTTAACCAAATCGGCGATTATAGCTTTTGGGACGCCCGTTGGTTAACGCCGAACGACGCTAATCGAGTGATTGTATGAGTTGGCATCCTGACTGCCCTGTAGGAGCCCAATTCATTGGGCGACCAGCAAGGATCGAAGCACCGAAGGTAATTGCTAATAGCTAGCCTGATCGCCCGACAAGTCGGGCTCCTACAAGGACTGGGTGCAGGCACCGGTTTTCCGTAGGAGCCCAATTCATTGGGCGATCAGCAAGCATCAAGGCACCGAAGGTGAATGCTTCTAGATAGCCTAATCG
>OJIO01000277.1_pt1 | contig 38273 bp, 41 predicted proteins | sample 1595621 | NCBI WGS metagenome assembly OJIO01 (sample SAMN05416776, study PRJEB24817) | seawater metagenome | isolation source: Sea water | place: Canada:Atlantic | collected 2013-07 | reverse complement strand
CACTATCCTCTTCGTCGGCAGCGTCAGATGTGTATAAGAGACAGGTCCAGCGGGGCCTGGCAGGTGACATTGATGTTGATGGTCGCGGGTGGTTTGTCGGCCTGCAGTCACTGGCCGGGGGCTGAGCACCGGGCGGTGACGCTGGAGGGTATTGAGGCGGTTGTTGTCCGTCATCGTCCTGATATTCAGTTGAGCTGTCCAGATATTGAAGCGGTTCTGGCGAATCAGCAAGAGCAGACGGTTCAGATGGTGGCGCTGCAGCAACAGTTACAACAGCTGGCAGATATCAACCCGGATCCGGGTCAGCCAAGTTGTCCGGCGGCCGATGCGGTCGCCGAACCTGTTGCAGACAAACTGGTGGTGGGGGCATCGGAGTGGATTTATCTGGTGCCGCCTGGGCATCACTATCGCGCCAGAGTCGACAGCGGAGCAGCGACGTCGTCGCTGAGTGCCCGTAATATCACCCGTTTTGAGCGTAATGGTCAGCGTTGGGTCCGTTTTCTGTTGCAGCACGATGATGAAGCCGAGCCGCTGGAGATCGAAGCTCGACTGGTTCGTAATGTGTTGATCCGGCAAGCATCCACCAACGAAATCGATCGTCGGCCCGTGGTGGCGTTGACGGTTCATCTCGGTCAGCAGTTACAGCAGCAAACCGAATTTTCTCTGGCCGATCGTTCCCAGATGACCTATCCGATTTTACTGGGGCGTGCGTTCTTGCGTGATGTCACCCTGATTGATGTGGGGAAAAAATTTCTGCTCGGGAAATATCAACCCGATGCGCAAGCGCCAGCTGTGAGTGATGACGAATGAGTGAACATCGTTGGCCTTATGTTGCGTTGATCCTGTTGTTGCTGAGCGCTGGGATTGCCCAGATTCTGCATCGGCACTGGGTGTATGACGTACCGCTGTTACCGGGTGAGTCACAAACCGTCTGGTCGGTTGAAGCAAGAGTAGAGCTGACCGCTGATGCACAACCGGTGCGTGCCGTTCTGGCGCGGCCATCGAATCAACCCGGATTTATGTTGCTGCGTGAAAGCGGCGCGTCTCCTGGTTACGGGCTGAATTTTATCGACGGTGGCAATCCGGTGGCGGAGTGGACCAAGCGCACGGCCAGCGGACGCCAGGTGTTGTTTTATCGCGCGGATGTGTTGGAAAGCGACGCCTACGAATTGATGCCGGAACCGGAACCGGCGCTGACAGTGACCAGCTGGCCGGAACCCTACGCCAGTGCGGTGGGGCAGTTGTTGGCGTTGGCGCATCGTACGTCGGCAGATAACTTCAGTCTGACGCGGGAGTTATTAAAGGCATTTTCAGCCGTGCCTCGTGCCCAGCATGTGGAGCTGCTGATCAGTGAATTCAGTCAGACTCTGCCACAGTTACTGGTGAACATGCTGAACAAGGCGGGGGTGTCTGCGCGTCTGGTGTACGGCTTGCGATTACAGGATGGTCGTCGGCAACAGCAATTGTTGCCTTATATCCGGGTATGGCAAGACGATCAGAGTCAGGTCTTTGACATTCCGCTACAGGCCCGTAATCCGGCGCTGTTTGATCGGGATGCGCCGTTGTTATTGTGGGAGCAGCGTGGTGAGCCGGTGCTGGAGGTGTCGGGTGGCCGTGATTCACAGGTACGCTTTGCCATGATCCGGCGGGAAGAATCGACTTTTGCCAGTGTTGCCAACCGCTTGTCGGATCAACACGAGTTATTGAATTTTTCCATTCACAGTCTGCCGGTAGAAGAGCAGGCGATGTTCAAAACCATTCTGTTATTGCCCATTGGCGCGTTGGTGGTATGCCTGCTGCGGATTCTGGTGGGAATTCGAACCTCTGGCACCTTTATGCCGGTGCTGATTGCGGTGGCATTTATTCAGACTTCGCTGATTACTGGGCTGGTGGGCTTTCTGCTGGTTGTGGCAACCGGCCTGGTTATTCGCAGCTATTTGTCGCGTCTCAACCTGTTACTGGTGGCGAGAATCTCGGCGGTGATTATTACAGTGATTGCAATTATCGGGCTGTTCAGTGTGGCGTCCTACAAACTGGGCCTGACGGAAGGTTTAAAAATCACATTTTTCCCGATGATTATTTTGTCATGGACTATCGAACGTATGTCGATTCTGTGGGAAGAAGAAGGTGGTCGTGAGGTGATGCGTCAGGGCGGCGGCAGCTTGTTGACGGCGGTCGTGGCGTATTGGGCCATGAGCAATCCGCTGATACGACACCTGACATTTAACTACATCGGTGTACAGCTGGTGATTCTGGCTCTGGTGCTGATGCTGGGAACGTACACCGGTTATCGTTTGCTGGAATTACGCCGTTTTGTGTCGCTGCGCCAGGATGGATCATGAATAGCCGCGATCCTGGTGCTCATGGTCTGGCTGGAGTGGGTCATTTTTGGCAGTCGTTATCGCAGCAGTTGCTGTTGCCGTTACGGTTGCAGCAAGCCGGGGTGCTGGGTATGAACGCTCGTAACCGGTTGTATATCGGGCGTTATAATCCGCGCAAGTTGTATCCACTGGTGGATAATAAACTGAAAACCAAACTACTGGCAGAGCAGGCCGGAATTGCGGTGCCTGAGTTGATTGGTACGATTCAGTCACAGCATGAAGTTGAGGCGTTGGGGCAGCAGCTGTCCGACATTCAGGCATTTGTGATCAAACCGGCCAAAGGCTCCGGTGGTAAAGGAATTGTGGTTGTTCAGAGCCGGGAAGGCGATTATTGGCTACGCGCCAATGGCAGCCCGGTGACTCTGGATGAACTCAAGCGCCATACGTCGAACATACTTGCCGGACTTTATAGCCTGGGTGGAACGCCGGATATTGCCATTATTGAGCGATGTATTGAGTTTGATGAGTCGCTGGCGCATTTCTCTTACGAAGGGGTGCCGGATGTACGGGTGATCGTCTGTCGCGGTTATCCGGTGATGGCGATGACACGGTTGGCTACCCGAGCGTCGGATGGAAAGGCGAATCTGCATCAGGGTGCTGTCGGAGTGGGCCTGTCTCTGTCGAATGGACAAGCGCTACACGGGGTGCAGGATGGTATTCGTCTGACTCGGCACCCGGATACCGAGGTGACGCTGTCGGAGTTGGTTATTCCCCAATGGCAGCCATTGCTGGTTTTGGCGGCCCGCTGTTATGAAATGACCGGATTAGGCTATCTGGGGGCCGATATTGTGATTGATCGCCAGCATGGCCCGCTGTTACTGGAATTGAACGCACGTCCAGGGTTAGCCATACAGTTGGCGAATGGTGCCGGGCTGTTGCCCCGACTGAGAGTGATCGACCGGCTGTCGCCCGCAGACCTCCGCCGTTCAGCGGAGGTGAGGGTGATGTTGAGTCAGCAATGGTTTGCTGGGGGCTGATCCAAGTGCCGCGTTAACCGTTAATCGCTCTCGGTGAATCGTAGGGAACAGTTCTTAATCGTTGAGAATATCTTCAAACCCGGATTCCAGATCACGGCATTCTGCCAGTGCACTACGGATTTGACGCAGATCGAGACCGATACGGCGGGCAACCCGAACCGGAAATTTCGCCACCAGCTCTTCTTCGGTCAGATCGTTCTGATGGGCGGTATGCAAGTATTTGGCGATGTAGATCAGGCCGCCGAGATTCGAGAAGGGTTGATCCAGATCCGGGTTGTTCTGGTCCTGGATTGCTTGCTGGATTTCTTCCGGGAATTTCCAGCGCCTGGCCAGTTCAGTGCCGACATCGGCAGAGGTAAAACCCAATCGTGCAGTTTCTGCGGTGTGACGATTGCCACCCAGACGTACGGATTCGTTAACATTGGCGGCATCGTCTGGCAGTACGATGTGAATCAGCATTAAACCGATGGAATGTAACATTCCGCAGGTAAAAGCAGTTTCTTTGTCACAGTCTGGCATATAGCGAGCCAGCCATTTGGCCAGGGAGGCGACGGCAAAGGAGTCGCGCCAGAAAGTTTTTTGATCAAAACCGACAGGGGCTTTCATGGCGGATGTGACGCCGGAGGCCAGTACCATAGTGCGCAGTGTATTTAACCCCAACAGCACGACGGCATCCTGGGGGTTGGAAACGGTGCGTGACAGGCCATAGTGAGCTGAGTTGGCCAGCCGTAATACCTTGGCGGTAAGCGCCTGGTCGAGTGCTACCTTACGGCTGATATCGTCGGCATTGGCATTGTCATCCCGGAAACTTTCAATCAGCTCTTGTACAACTTTCGGGATATGCGGCAGCTGTTGGGACTCCGCAAAAATAGTGGCCATATTCATAAGACAGGTGTCCTCTGGCGGGTGGGTATTTTAAGAATAGGCCAGCTGGGAGCAAACGTCGGAAAACTTGGTTCAAAGTCAGTAAGTCTTTGATAGTATTGGCAGTTATTCTTCTCGAGGGCGGCACATTGACGATCGGATTTATCGGGATGGGCCTCATGGGAGTTCCCATGGTTATGCGTCTGCTGGACGCCGGCTACCCTGTCCGGGTCTGGAATCGTACGCCCGATAAAACCGCAGCGGTGGCGGCAGCAGGCGCTCAGCGGGCGGCATCGGTGGCAGAACTGACGCAGCAATGCGATGTGGTGATGGTGTGTGTCACCAACACTGAGGCCGTTCGTGATATTGTCTTTGGCCCTGAGGGCATCGCGACGGTTGGACATGAGGGTCAGGTACTGGTGGACTTCTCCAGTATTGAGCCGCAATCGACCCGACGGATGGCCTCTGAACTGCTAACCCGATGCGGTATGAGCTGGGTGGATGCTCCGGTATCGGGTGGCGTTACTGGCGCGGAACAAGGGACCCTGGCAATCATGGCAGGGGGCGATATATCTGTGATCGACCGGCTGAGGCCAGTGTTGGCAGCCCTGAGCCAGCGGGTTACCCATATGGGGCCAACGGGTGCTGGTCAGGTGACCAAGGTGTGCAACCAGATGTTGGTGAGTTGCAATGTTCTGGTAATGGCGGAGGTATTTGCGTTGGCTGAACGGGCAGGCGTTGATGCGCTGGCATTGCCTCAGGCACTTCGGGGTGGTTTCGCAGATTCCACGCCACTTCAGCTCACTGGCCCTAAAATGGCCGCGCGCGATTTCGAGGATATAAAGTGGCGGGTCAATACCTTGCTCAAGGATATGAATATGGCCAATGGTCTGGCGCAGTCTTTGGGCAGTGCAATTCCCATGGCAGGACTGGGTGTCGAGTTACTACGTCAACATGCTGGCCGTGGTTTTGGGGAGCAGGATCCTGCTACGTTGATTCACTTGTATATGGAGATGTTGTCAGGTGAAGACGAGCGCTAATTTATCCACCTTATATACCGAGTTACCGTTTATGAAACGGTTTACGGCGGCCCGCCGCGACGGTTTTCATGCGGTCGAAATCCAGTTTCCCTACGATTATCCGATCTCTGATATCAAGCGACAGCTGATCGACAATGACCTCAAGTGCGTACTGATTAATGTGTCTGCTGGCGATCTGATGCAGGGTGGAGAAGGGCTGGCCTGCGTGCCGCGCAAGACTGCAGAATATGCCGCCGCAGTGGTGGAATGCCTGTCTTATGCACGGGCATTAAAAATTCCCACGGTGAACGTATTACCGGGCTGCTGCCGTATTCCCGAACGTCGTGAAGAGTATATGGCGACCTTTATTCGTAACCTGCAGGTTACCGCCGACAGTTTTGCCCCGTTCGGAATCACCACCACGTTTGAAGCGATTAATCGTTTTGATATGCCTGATTTTATGGTTTGCACCGGGCGGGAAATGTTGGCCATTATGGTGGAGTTACGTCATCCCCACATCAAGGCGCAGTTTGATATTTATCATATGTCCCGTATGGGCGTGGATGTGATCGGGTTTATCCGCCGTCACGGTCGCAAGATCGGCCATATCCAGTTTGCCGATATGCCGGGCCGACACGAACCGGGAACCGGGCGGATCAAGTTTGATGAAGTGTTTGCTACGATCGAGAGCAGCCATTACGAGGGCTGGGTTGGGGCAGAGTACCACCCAAGCCGGGCAACTTCTGCGACGCTTGGCTGGATGAATGAATTCGAAGCAGTGCGTTTGCCTGGCTAGGAGCCTGTCGGATTTAGGCGTTCGTCGCGAGGGAAAGACTGGCTTGAGCGATTTTTGCGCAAATTTGAGGCGAATAGTGGTTCTATTTAACCAGAGTTTGCTCAAAAAAGAGCCAGATTCAGCTTTTCCGCAGTAGCGCAGCCCTAAGCCCGACAGACTCCTAGTGGCCGTCTTGTTTTGAGTCAGGGTTTCCCTGGCTTTCAAACAGACCAATCTGGCTAGCTTGTTGTGGCGTTGTTCTCGATGCCGTATCCAGAGGTGGAGGCGTTGGCTCTTCTGGGGCTGATGTACGTGAGTTTTCCAGACTCTGATCCATTCTGTTGCGATCAGCAGCAAACAAATCCCCTTGTGGAATGTACTCTGGCAATGCGTCTTCGACGTGTTGTACCTGTCCTGCCTTTAACTTCAGGCGGCGGCGTTCACACAGATTGACGATCAGTTGTTTCTGGAAATTACTAAATTCGTTCCAGTGGAAGCGCTCCTGACGGCTGCGTAAACAACCTTTGCAGAACCCTTTGTTATTAACGGTACAAATTCCACGGCACGGATTGGGGATGTTAAACAGTTCGCCTTGGTCAATCATAGGGACGATACGTCGCTGAATGGCTGGGGAACGGAAATGGGCATGCAGATGCAAGAGATGGGTCTGCTGAAGCCAGAGGCTTCAGCGGACTTTTGGCCAGCGAATCTTGAAGGGTGACACGCCTGGTGAAAACACAAAGGGTGACCAAACAGATAACAGGGCCACGGCCGTAGAACGGCCCAGGATGTTACAGAGGGTTGACGTTTTCAGCCTGAGGACCTTTCTGGCCCATGGTTACTTCCATGGTCACTTTCTGGCCTTCCTGCAGTGACTTACGGCCTGCGCCGTTGATAGCACTGTAGTGAACAAAAACATCTTTACCAGATTCCTGCTCAATAAAGCCGAATCCTTTCTCATCGTTGAACCACTTAACAGTGCCCTGAACTTGATCTGCCATTTGTATTTCCTGAAATTGATGTTGGCCAAAGCCAATTTAATGCGATTTTGCTGGCACTGCGGTACTGGCCGGTCATCCGGTAAGCAATCAATGCCGATATCGACCAGTATCCTGCACACTTCGGGTGAATCTGGAGCACTCGCCAATAGAGCTTGAAACGACAAGCTCACTGCCATAGTAGCTCAGTAAGTTCTGGTGACCAAGGACTGATGCAAAATAGTTGGCCATGAATTGAGCCTGAGTGGGATGATTGTCTGTCGGCCTTATCGGATTGGCCCAATTTGCCTCAGACGGTTATTCATAAGGCAAAATAAATGCCAGTAGAACGGCAGAATTGTCTTATTTCTCGCTCTCCCATCATGGCTCAAGCTGATGCTGTTATGGTGATCGGCATACGGCTCTGTGAGTCCGTTCGTTTTAATGGTTTTGTCTGGATAAATTGTACTCATGATTCCCGATTTTCGTCTGCCTGTGTCGTGTGAGGCTCAGCGGCTGTTTCATGGCCGGGGGCACAGTGAACCCGGCTTTGAACACGTTAATATTGATTGGTATACGCCACTGGTACTGATCACCCTGTATCAGGAGCCGGTAATGGGCTGGCTCGAGCAGTTATCAGCCTGGCTGATGGCGACCCTGGCTGAGGCCACGGTAGTGGCGGTGCAGTATCGCTGTCGACCCATGGCACCGATGGAAGCCCTGGTGGGTGAACTGCCGGCCCGGTTGGAAGTCACTGAGCATGGTCTGAATTATGAACTCCGTTTGGGCCAGTTCCAGAATACCGGCCTGTTTCTCGATATGGCCAATGGTCGCCGCTGGGTGCTGGAACATGGTGCCGGCAAGCGGGTGTTAAACCTGTTTGCCTATACCTGTGGCTTTTCCGTGGCGGCGATTGCGGGCGGAGCGGCACGGGTTGTGAATGTTGATATGAGCCGCAGAGCATTGGCTATCGGCAGGGATAACCACCGCCTTAATCAACACCAGCTCGATCGGGTTGTTTTTGAGGGGGTGGATATTTTTCGTTCATTTGGACGGCTGAAAAAACATGGCCCCTACGATTTGGTGATTGCTGATCCGCCAACCTTCCAGAAAGGCAGTGTTGATATTCGCAAGGATTACCCGAGGTTGTTGCGGCGCCTGCCGGAGATGCTGGCGCCTGGAGGGGAGTTGTTACTGTGTTTGAATGCGCCAGAGTTGGGGGAGCATTTTTTGCGCGAGCAAGTTGCCAACGAGTGTCCGGACTGGTGCTACATCGAGCGCTTGCCGAATCCGGATGCTTTTGTGGAAGTGGATGATACGGCAGGACTCAAGGTTTTGCGTTATCAGTCTTGCTGACCACACTGGCTGTTTGCAACTGGCGAATCCGGCGTCGGGTTTGCCAGCGCCACCAGGAGGCTAGCAGCGCGCCGCTGAGGTTATGCCAGACGCTGAACAGGGCGGCGGGCAGGGCAGTAAGGGGGGTAAAAAACTGCAACGCCAGCGCTGCCCCCAGTCCTGAATTTTGCATGCCTACTTCGATGGCAATGGTGCGACACTCGACTTCGGTAAAGCCGCGCCAGCGCGCCAACGTATAACCCAACGCAGTACCGAGCAGGTTGTGTAACGCCACCGCCAGTAATGTCATGACGCCCACCGTGGCAATCTCATCGGCATTCAGCGCAACGACGATGGCGATAATGGCCAATATGGCGACGGTTGCGGCGTTTGCCAGCTGTTTGTTGACTGCCTGGCGTAGTGCCGGGAGGTAATGATTGATGGCGATGCCAGCTATGATCGGCAGCACGACAATTTTTGCGGTCGTCAGCAGGATCGCGAGTATATCGACACTGACGCTTGCGGAGGCATAGAAGCTCAGTAGCCATGGGGTCAGGACAACGCCCCACAGGGTGGAAAGCAGAGTCATACTGATTGACAGGGCAACGTCACCCCCAGCCAGGTAGGTCATGACATTGGATGCCGTTCCACCGGCACATACGCCTACCAGAATGACACCTAACGCCACTTCGTCTGGCAGTGCCAACAGATGCACCAGCAACCAGCCAAGCAGTGGCATCAGCAGATATTGCAAGGTGACGCCCATAGCGACCGGTTCCGGTTTGCGCAAGATACGGCGGAAGTCTTGTGCCCGTAAAGTCAGGCCCATGCAAAACATAATAAACATCAGTAATGGAATAACAGCGACGTTCCAACCCAGTAGTGGTTGGGGGTCGTTCCACGCCAGCCAGCTCACCGCTATAGCAAGAAGAGGAAAGACGCTTTGTAATGACAGCATGGTATTTACCCGAATATCGCTAACTCTGAAGTCGCGACCATATCAGGAATCCTGGCGCTGGTCTCGGGGGCAGGGCCGCAGTACCGTGGCGGCACTCAGTTGTGCCTGTGCTGGCGTTATCTGTGCAGGAATACGTACACAGCGGGGTAGATCGGGATACAGCCATGCGCGCCAGAGCCAGCCAGGCATGGCATTCACTTCGCGGTTATAGTCCATGGCGGCGGTCAGTAACTGGCGCCATTGCTGGCGGCATTGTTGTTGATCGTATTGTTGATGGTGTTTGGTGTTTTGGCAATTGGGCCACTGATTGACCTGCCAGTTTTCTCGTTTGCTGTTCCAGGCCTGCCAATAACCGGCGGTATTCTGGCTACCATTCAGCATTAATGTGATAACGACCAGGGCGGCGATGCCGCTATGGCGAATAAAGCTCCGGGAAAAAGGTATTTCGCTCATGAGCAAATCCGGCTGGCTTTGGATGCCTGTATTAGTCCTCTGGCAAATGACATTAGAATGACGTTTGTATGGCGGCGATGTGATGTGTTTGAGTGGGGCCAGCGAACTCAGGTGACAGGTCGCTGTCTTTGACAATCCCGGTTAACCGGCAGGAGATTTCATGATTGTTGATTTTGCAGAAATTGAAGCATCCCAACGCTATTTTTTAATGACCCAAGCAGTGCTGCCGCGTCCTATCGCCTGGATTCTGACAAGAAACCCGTCGGGCAGCCTGAACCTGGCACCGTATTCTTTTTTTGCCCCTGTCTGTTCCAATCCGCCCACACTGGTGGTGTCCATGGGACAGAAGTCGGCAGGAATGGAAAAAGACAGTTATGAAAACCTGCGCAGAACCGGAGAGTGCGTTGTCCATATTCCCCGTGTCGCGGATCTGGATGCGGTTAACACCAGCTCAGCTACTCTGGGGTTTGATGAGAGTGAAGTGGATCAACAGGGGCTGGCGGTTACAGAGTTTATCGCTGGAGGCTTACCGAGACTGACTGATTCGCCTCTGGCATTTGCCTGTCATTACCAGCAGCAAGTCGATCTGGGGCCAGCGCCACAGCATCTGGTGTTTCTGCAGATCGACCAGCTTTACGTGGCTGAAACGGTACTTGAGCCGGTTAAGCAGCGTCAGCAGATCAATGCCGAAGCGGTTGATCCTCTGGGGCGGCTGGGTGGCAAAGCCTATGCTGGCCTGGGAGAACTGCTCAGTCGAATCAGACCCGACTGAGCATACGGGCTTGGCGTCAGTTAAGCTGGACTATCGGTATCAATAACGCGTCGCGGCGTTTGCCATGACGCCGCATCAGCAGCAAACAGCCAGCGATAAAACCAACGCAGCCGAGCGACCAGACCCCGGAACTCAGTGGGTGGGCGGTGATGCTACCGAGCTGATACACCAGTACGGCGGTGGTGTAGGCCAGGCCAGTACTCCAGATGGCAACAAACATCATCCATTTGATGCCAGCTTCCCGCACCATAGCACCCAGAGTGGCAACACAGGGGGTGTATAACAGTACAAACACCAGGTAGGAAAAGGCCGCCAGCTGACTGCCAAACAACAATTCCATCGCACTGAATGTTCCAGAGTGCACACCTTGCTCTTCGCCTTGGTCGGCACCAATCAGATTCAGTCCCAGAGGATCGAGCAGATTATTCGCCACATTGGCAAGGTTATCCGGAATGGTCAGAAGGGATTCCAGTAATAAATTGGGCAGGTTGTATTGACGGTCATCGGCTATTACGTCCGGACTGTAGAGGGCGTCCAGTGTTCCCACAACGGCTTCCTTGGCAAAAATACCGGTAATGATGCCGACGGTTGCGGGCCAGTTGTCAGACTGTACTCCCATCGGTGCCAATACCGGGGTCGCCACTCTGGCAATGCCGGACAATACCGACTTCTCATTATTCTGGTTGCCAAAGGAACCGTCTGTTCCAATTGAATTCAAAAAGCTCAGTACAGTAACCACAATAATAATGGTTTTACCGGCTCGCATTGAAAACGACTTCAGTCGTTCCCAGGTTTTAATCAGTACACCCTTGACGGTCGGGATATGGTAAGCCGGTAGTTCCATAACAAACGGAGTTAACTCCGGTTTGAACAGCGTGTTCTTCAGCGCCAGACCGGTAAGCAGTGCCATGGCGATGCCAAGTATATAAAGTGCAAACACCATGGTGGCACCGTTGTCTGCAAAAAACGCAGCGGCGAACAGGGCAAATACAGACAGCCGGGCACCGCAGGACATAAACGGTGCCATAGCGATGGTTAATAAACGATCTTTATGGGTGTCCATTGTCCGGGCGGCCATTACCGCAGGAACGTTACAGCCGAATCCGACAATGAGTGGCACAAAAGACTTTCCTGGCAGCCCGACTGAACGCATCAGGCGATCCATAACAAAGGCTGCCCTGGCCATATAGCCAGAGTCTTCAATAATGGATAAAAACAGGTATAAACCACCAATAATCGGAATGAAGGTGGCGACCAGCTGAATGCCGCCACCCAATCCATCGGAGAGCAAGGTGATGAGCCATTCTGGTGCGGATATGGCGTTGAGCAGGTAACGACTGCCCTCAACAAAAATAGCCGATGACGACATGTCAAAGAAATCGATAAACGCGCCGCCAAAATTAATCGCAAAGGTAAACATCAAATACATGATGCCGAGAAAGAAGGGAATACCAAGGAAGCGGTTCAGTACCCAACTGTCGATACGCTCGGTGAGTGAGCGCCCGGTATGGTGCAGGCTGACGACCTGATGGGTCAGACGTCTTATTGATGTAAAGCGGGAGTTGGCAATCAGCACATCGATTGGCTGATGTTCCTGGCTTTCTATACGTTGACGCCAGTCGGCGGCAAGTTTTACATAGGCGCTGCGATAGGCTGGCCCAACATCGGCGGCGGCCTGGCGATCACTCTCCAGTGCCCGAGAAGCCATCCAGCGCGGATTGGACAGGGTTTGCCCGGAGGCAGCAATCAATTCTTCGAGTGCCGTATGAATGTTGCCGGATGCGCGCCACATGGGGGTCGGGACGGCAGAATGCTGCAGGGCATGGCCAACGACGCGGCGTAATTCTTCAATACCATCGCCGGTCGACGCAACAATTGGTACAACCGCTACACCCAGCAGGGTAGACAGCTGCTGAGTATCAATATGTATTCCTTCCCGCTCGGCAACGTCAAGCATATTGACTGCGCATACCATGGGCACGCCCATATCCAGCAGCTGGGAAGTGAGATAAAGATTGCGCTCCAGGTTCGAGCCATCAAGAATATTAATGACCAGATCGGACTCGCCGCCGATAACAAAGTCTCGGGCGATACGCTCATCCAGAGACACGTCGTCATCCTGGCTGTCGAGTGCGTAAGTGCCTGGCAAATCGACCAGAGTCAGATTCTGGTCGCGAATAACCACGACACCTTCTTTACGCTCGACGGTTACCCCAGGCCAATTGCCAACTTTCTGGCGGGCACCGGTCAGTTGGTTGAACAGAGTGGTCTTGCCACAGTTAGGATTGCCGATCAGGCCGATTACAGCAGGTTTCACGTAATACTCTCCACCAGCAGGATGGTGGCTTCCTGTTTGCGCAGGCTCACCGAGGTTCCACGTAGCTGGATCTGAATAGGATCGCCAAGGGGGGCGACGCGACGGATTTCAATTTCTGCACCCGGTACAACGCCCAGTGCCAGGAGCTTGCGGCGGAACTGGGCTTCCGTAGCGGCAAATCCGGTTACCCGTACATGCTCACCAATACGTGCCTGATCCAGTGTCATGGTCATAGAATTTTCAGTCCGAACGAAGCTCAAGGGAAAAAATGATAATGTTTATCATTTGGATGGGCAAGTGCTGTTTGCCTTGTTTGCCTTGTTTGCGGATGTGCCGCAGATCACATCTACTGAATTGTGAGGGAGTTTTAGCGGAACTTTCTGACTGTCGATAAAATCATTTGGTATTTTTCTCGGGATCCGCTAATAAATAAATATTGTACTTATTCGGATTAAATAGAATCTCTTGCCGGGTATTCTGTGTAGTGTTCTTCTAAAAGCAGGTCTATACTTGCGTTAACATTAACCCGAATACATAGAATGTACCGTGTGTTGCACCGGATTTTTAGTTTCCGGATCATGCTGGTCGAGGTTTCTATGTGTTTACATACTGTCGCAGAGGTGAAAGTGAGCATTCTGGATAACGATATCGATAAGCGGATTCAGCAGCATCAACAAAAAATTGTTGAGCTCGAACAGATGAAAAAGGAACATGAGAAAAAGCTCAAGGGACTGGAAGAGTTTGACGTAGAGATCAAACGCCTGTGCGAACAGAATAATTTGTCTGAGTCTGAACTATATGTATCCCGTTCCGAGCAAATCGAGAATTGGGTTCTGGAAATGTCCCGGCAAGAATCGCCATTACCTATCTACAATAGCTTGCGCAAGCATTTTGAGCGGGCAGGAGTGCGTAGTGGCAAGCGTGAAAAGAAAATCGTGCAGCCAAAACCCAAGCTGGAAGTCGGTACTTATCGTAATCCGAACACGAACGAGAGCGTTGACAAAATCAAACGTAATCCTCGTCAGCTGGATCAGTGGATTGCCGAATTCGGTATGGATACCGTAAAAACCTGGAAAGAATCCTGATATAAGGCGGTAGCGAACATATTCGCTACCGCTTTTTTTATTGCACTGCGTAATATCCCAATGGCACTTCAACTACGGATCGTAATCTGCCCGGCTCGGGCGGTTGAAGCCAGTCAATCATCGCTATAACTCTCTTTTTCTCCAGCGTTTCCTGCTTGTGTCGATTGTTGCCGGAGTATGCTCACAACGTGCGTGCTCCTGCTCCCGGCAGCGTCTCTGGTCACAATCCCGCCATTGTCATATCCCCTCCAATCGTTTTGTCTTGTCGTGTTTACTACACGGTTTTTTGGTTGAAAATTTAATTAAATCAATTGGTTACATGCTGGCCCCTGGTTTGCACCTTGTCTTTCAGAGTTTTTCAGACACCGAATTTCGCAGAGAGGGCAGAGCATGAAAGCCAAAGACATCGCCGAGTTGATGGACGAGCCAGCCTGTGAGCACAACAAAAAGGAAAAGTCCGGTTGTGCCAAGCCGACGCCTGGTGCCACCGACGGCGGCTGTGCGTTTGATGGTGCCCAGATTGCCTTGCTGCCTATCGCTGATGTTGCCCATATCGTGCATGGCCCGATCGCGTGTGCGGGCAGCTCCTGGGATAACCGGGGTACCCGTTCCAGTGGCCCGACCTTGTATCGCATTGGCATGACCACTGACCTGACAGAACAGGATGTGGTGATGGGACGTGGCGAGAAGCGCCTGTTTCATTCCATCAAACAAGCGGTAGAAGACTACAACCCGCCAGCGGTCTTTGTTTACAACACCTGTGTTCCGGCACTGGTGGGTGATGATGTTGATGCTATTTGCAAAGCCGCTGAAGCGCGCTGGGGAGTGCCGGTCGTGCCGGTCGATGCCGCTGGTTTTTACGGCACCAAAAATCTTGGCAACCGCATCGCGGGTGAAGCCATGGTCAAGTACGTGGTCGGGCATCGTGACCCCGAGCCGTTACCTGAGTCGGTACAACGCCCTGGCATCAAGGTGCATGACGTGAATCTGGTTGGCGAATACAACATTGCTGGCGAATTCTGGTACGTATTACCCCTGCTGGATGAACTGGGTATCCGGGTGCTTTGCACACTGTCAGGTGATGCCCGGTTCCACGAAGTGCAAACCATGCATCATGCTGAAGTGAACATGATGGTGTGTTCCAAGGCGATGCTGAACGTCGCGCGCAAGCTGCAGGATCGTTTTGGCACGCCCTGGTTTGAAGGCAGCTTTTACGGCATTACCGATACCTCGCAAGCGTTGCGGGATTTTGCCCGTTTTATTGGTGATGACGACCTGACCCAGCGCACCGAAGCCCTGATCGAACGGGAAGAGAAACGTATTCGTGAAGAGCTGGAACCATGGCGTAAGCGGTTGGCCGGTAAGCGAGTACTTCTTTATACCGGCGGAGTAAAGTCCTGGTCGGTGATTTCTGCACTGCAGGATCTTGGTATGAAAGTGGTTGCCACCGGCACCAAAAAGTCGACTGAAGAAGACAAGGCCCGTATTCGTGAACTGATGGGTGATGACGTCAAGATGCTGGATGAAGGCAGCCCCAAAGCCCTGCTGCAAACCGTCAAGGATTATCAAGCCGATATCCTCATTGCCGGTGGTCGCAATATGTATACCGCCCTGAAAGCCCGTATTCCATTTCTGGATATTAACCAGGAGCGTGAATTTGGTTATGCCGGTTACGACGGCATGCTGGAGCTGGTACGGCAGTTGTCACTGACCATTGAAAGCCCGGTATGGGAAGCCGTACGTCGCTCGGCACCTTGGGAAACCCCCGCCCGCCAGGGCGATCTGTTGTCAGCACAGGGATAAGGGGCAGAATATGAATAACGTTGTCAATATGGAACCGGGCAAGACCGAAGTGATCAAGAAGCGCAAAAAAGCGCTGTCGGTCAGCCCGTTAAAAACCAGTCAGACCATAGGCGGAGCGCTGGCCGTATTGGGGGTCGCCCGAGCAGTGCCTTTGATGCATGGCTCGCAAGGCTGCACCGCCTTCGCCAAAGTATTTTTTGTGCGTCATTTTCGCGAGCCGGTGCCGTTGCAAACCACCGCGATGGATCAAGTCAGCTCGGTGATGGGGGCGGATGGCAATATTGTTGAAGCGCTGAAAGTGATCTGTGAAAAAAGTGCACCGGCGTTAATTGGTCTGGTGACCACCGGTCTGGCAGAAACCCAGGGAGCCGATATCAAACGTGCGGTGGGCGAGTTTCGACGTCAGTATCCGCAGTTTGTCAGCACTGCGGTGATGGCAGTGAATACGCCAGATTTCAGTGGTTCTTTTGAAAGCGGTTTTGCTATCGCGGTAAAAGGCTTGCTGCAAACCCTGGTGCCTGCGGCCGAAGCAGACAACCCCCGTGCCGGTCTGCGTCACAAACAGGTAAATGTACTTTGTGGTGCCAATCTGTCTCCGACCGACCTGGAGTTTGTTGCCGAAAGTATCGAGAGCTTTGGCTTGCGGCCGCTGCTGATACCTGATTTGTCCGGTTCTCTGGATGGACATCTGTCTGATGAACCCTTCAGTCCGGTCACCACTGGTGGTGTCAGTGTTGCTGACATCGCCACTGCCGGTGAAAGCCTGGCGACGCTGGCTGTGGGTGAAAGCCTGCACAATTGCGGTCAGTGGCTGGAAAAACACACGACGGTACCGACACATTGCTTTGGCCATTTGATGGGACTGGATGCTGTCGACCAATGGTTTCATACCCTGTCGCAGTTAAGCGGTCAGCCAGTGCCCAACCGCTGGATTCGTCAGCGTAAACAGCTGCAAGACGCGATGCTGGATACCCATTTTATGATCGGGCTGACACGCGTCGCCATTGCTTCGGATCCGGATATGCTGGCCGCTTTTACCCGGCTGTTACAGGGCATGGGAGCCGAAGTGGTGGCTGCGGTGGTGCCAACGCAAGGGCCAGCACTGAAGACACTGTCAGGCGTTCAGTTACAGATCGGTGATCTCGAAGACCTGGAAGCCGTGGCTGCGGCAGAAGATGCGCAGATTCTGCTGACCAACAGTCATGGTGTCGAAAGTGCCGAGCGGCTGGGTATTCCGCTGTTCCGTATCGGTTTTCCCCAATACGACGTGGTTGGTGGTTTCCAGCGCTGCTGGTTTGGTTATCGCGGTACCAGTCAGGCGCTGTTTGATCTGGCCAATATTGTGTTAAGCCAACACCACGAACTGGAGCCCTATTATTCCTGTTATTCGCAGAAGACAGATGGCGTGAAAGCCGGATTCCGCCCCAGCGACGCCTCGGCTCACTGAGTCAGCAATTTGTAGAGAGGACACACTCATGAGTATTACTCGCAAGTTGGAAGTGTTGGACGACAACGATGACGACAACACCTTGCTGAAAGTCGCTTTTGCGACGTCAAATCAGGTGGAAGTTGATCAGCACTTTGGCTCAGCTCATTCATTTTCTATTTACGGCGTCAATATTGATAACGCCTATTTACTCGCCGTCAGTGAATTTGGCGACCTCAAGCAGGATGGTAACGAAGACAAACTGGCCGAGAAGCTTGAGCTGCTCAGCGGTTGTGTTGCCGTGTATTGCCGAGCTTGCGGTGCCTCGGCAGTTCGACAGTTACTCGCTCAGGGCACCCAGCCGGTCAAGGTCAGTGATGGCACCGAGATCAGCGAGATGATTGCCAGTTTGCAACAGGAACTGCGAGAAGGGCCATCGGCCTGGTTAGCGAAGGCTATTCGCAGTCAACTCGTCGTTAATCCTACTCGTTTTGACGCCATGGAATCGGAAGGCTGGAGCGAATAATTCGCCCGCCACCACTACATCCTCAGGAGAAATACCATGAACGACACCGTCATTGATGCGGACAACGCCCAGCTTGCCAACCCGCTGGTTCGCCAGGTTGTGGTGCAATTACGCGCCATGGACAGCTATGGCACCTACGACACCTGGAGTGACGACAAGGTGCTGGATCCGATGATCCTGACCAAAGCTCGTCGTCGTGAAATTCCGGTGGTAGGCGACCCGGATGAGACCACTGTGGCGCGGATCAAGGCGTACTACAACGCCCTGTCCACCACCATTGAAAAAGAATCCGGACTGATGGCAGTGCCTGTCATCAACATTACGCACGAGGGTTTCGGCCGCGCCATGATTATCGTTGGCAAACTGGTGGTGCTGGATAAAGTCCTGCGTGATGTGCACCGCTTCGGGTTTGATTCGCTCGAAAAAATGATTGAAGAAATAGAAAAAGTCAGCAGTAAGGCAGTAGCCCTGATCAATGATCACCGGGTTGTTGCCGAAATGTAAGCCATCAAGGCCATGGCATGCCGTGGCCTAACATAAGCACTTTATTTAAGCATTTTATTAACGGAGGACAATCCATGACTCCCGAAGAAATCAAGGCGCTGAAAAAAGCCGCCAGTACCCAAAAACGTATCGCCACCGAAATTGCATCAAAAATCCATGACGTGGTTGAAGATACTTACTGGACTGAGTACGAGACATTGCCCGCCCTGGCTCAGGAAGCAATTGCTGCCTGCGAAGCCTGGAAGGCAGCCCAGGCGGCGTATGACGAGGTTGCAGAAACCGCATAAACACGAATGTGTTGCGGACGTACCCAGAACCAGAATCATCCGCGAGTTTAACGGGCCAGAGAGCCTGAACCTTGTCGGTAGCAGGATTGAAGCATGTGTTTGTCGCACATGTTTGCAGAGGCGTACCTCAGGGGCGTCGAAAAAAGAACAAACAACCGTGATTAGCCATTAACCAGAGGAGATCGGCCATGACTGACACCATCGTTGGCCGCACACGGGGCGGTGAAGAGTGGACGCCCGAATTTGTTACCGCACTGAACCCGATGACCTGCATCGGCTGTGGCCGTTGCTACAAGGTATGCCCGCGCGATGTCTTCGACCTCGTTGACCGCGCTGATGTGGTTGATGCTGAAGACGACGATGACTTTTACGATGATGACGACGAGATGAAGGTGATGACCATCGCCAATGCTGATGACTGCATTGGTTGTGTCTCCTGCGCTCGTGTTTGTCCCAAAAATTGTCACACACATGAACCGCTAGCGGGGTAACCACCATGCCAAAACCGGAATTCCACGTATTTGTTTGCAGCCAGCAGCGCCCGGCGGGGCACCCTCGATCCAGCTGTGGTGAAAAGGGCGCAGGCCCGATGATGCAGGCCTTTTCCGAACGACTGATCGCCAAGGGACTGTTCAATAAAGTGTCGCTGGTGGCTACCGGTTGCCTGGGGCCATGTCGGGCTGGAGCCAATGTGCTGGTGTACCCTGGTGGTACGCTGTATATGCAGATCACGCCAGCAGATGTTGATCAGATCATTGATCAGCATCTGGTTGCCGGGGAACCCTGGCTCGACAAGGTGGCTCCGGACGAGGTGTGGCAATGAGCCTGATGGCAAGCAAGAAAAGCCCCGGGACGATCACCGGGGTGGTGGCGGAACGGCTGGCCGAGGAGGCCGACCGTATTGCCGCCATGCAGCAGGCATTGCTGGCGGAGCTGGCCAAGATTGGCTTGAAGGAACAATGTTCGGGCATTCTGGATGCCTTTGATGCCGCTGAGGTTCGTATCGATCCATTTGATCAGACCGAATCGCTGCAGTGTTATTGGAAAACGCCGCTGGGCATGAATCAGGGAACCATGCAGTTACGGCCTGGTAGCCAGTTGTTTGCCGAATACGATGTGCTGTGTGTGCATCCACACAAACCAGCCTGGTTTATTGAAGCGGTGACTGGCTGGGGCCAGCCAGGTGCGATCAAGACGGAGTTGCGGCTGATTCCGGTACCCTGAGACAACAAACAAGTCGACCGCTTCAACGGCACCCGTCGGGACAATCTGCTGTGGTTGCCTGCAGCGGCGAATCCTGTCTCCCCACGCTATTGTCAACGCGGTGCGCCTTGCCCCCGAATTTGGGAATAAAACCTGGCCTGACGACACCGCGATATATTCATCAAACCACTCGCTACTCCTCACTCAACCGTGTCACCGGGAATCACTCCCGGTTTGTCTGCAGCGGTGCAGTCTGTTTGTCCACGTCATCGTGATCGCCATCATTATCGCCGTTATCTCCAATGTTATTGGCAGGTCGTCTTGCACCATGGCTTGAGAACAAAACCAGGCCTGACAACATCGCGACAACCCATCAAACGGCTACGTATTCAACACCATTGGTCAGGAAAATCTACCGGGGTTATCTGTTGCGACAGAGTCTCTGGCGAGGGTCTTGGCATGGCGGAGACAGAGTTCAGGTACTGGGTACTGTGGTGCAGTGCAAACCCAACATAAGGTCTTGTCGTAACTGCGACAAAGCCTTGCATACGTGGTGTTCGCTACATCATTTCAATCCCGACATTGTCTTTAACTATATGAATTTTAAATGTTTTTTATGTGTAATTTGCGTGGCATATCGATTGCACTTTCTCTTCAGGCAACCCTTATCGCCCAGCTCCAGTCTTCGCTGGGAGCGGCCGCAGCCACAGGAGGCAACATCTCATGATCACGATGACCGATAGCGCAATTTCCGCAGTTCGCCGTTTTATGCAGTCCACTGAGGCCCCGATGGCGGGACTTCGCATCAAGGTCGAAGGTGGCGGCTGTTCTGGCTTTCAATATGGCATGAAACTGGAAGAGAGTGTGACCCAGGGCGATGAGGTACTGGATTTTTCCGGCCTTACTGTGCTGGTAGACGAAAACAGCGCAGCGCTGCTGGACGGCGTTACGGTGGATTTTATTGATGGCTTTGAAGGCAGTGGCTTTAAGTTTGAAAACCCGAATGCATCCAACAGTTGTGGTTGCGGCAAATCATTCAGCGCCTGATTTCAGCCGCTGATCCATATCCGATCCAGACCAGCCGCAATCAGGCATCGATACCAGGAGCAGAATTATGTGGGATTACTCTGAAACCGTTAAAGAACATTTCTACAACCCCAAAAACGCCGGATCGGTCGCCGAGGCGAACGCCGTTGGCGACGTGGGTTCCATCAGTTGTGGCGACGCCTTGCGTCTGACCCTGAAAGTCGAACCAGAGACCGAGATCATTCTGGAAGCTGGCTTCCAGACCTTTGGTTGTGGTTCTGCCATCGCATCATCTTCGGCACTGACCGAGATGGTAAAAGGCAAGACTCTGGATCAGGCGCTGGAAATCAGCAACCAGGATATCGCTGACTTTCTCGACGGCTTGCCGCCAGAAAAAATGCACTGCTCAGTCATGGGCCGCGAAGCCTTGCAAGCAGCAGTGGCCAATTATCGCGGAGAAGTGTGGGCCGATGATCACGAGGAAGGCGCGCTGGTATGCAAGTGCTTCGCCATTGATGACGTGATGATTCGCGACACCATCAAGGCCAACAATCTCAGTACGGTGGAAGAAGTTACCAACTACACCAAGGCCGGTGGTGGTTGTTCTTCTTGCCACGAAGGCATTGAGAACATTCTTTCGGAAGAATTGGCTGCCCGTGGTGAAAGCTTTACTCCCGGCGCGATCGGTAAAAAAGAAGGCATCGTTAACCTGGCGCCAAAAGCCGCTCCAGAACAGCCCGGCAAATTAAGCACCGTGCAGCGCATCCTGAAAATTCAGCAGGTGCTGGAAGGTCTGCGTCCAGCCTTACAGGCGGACGGTGGCGATGTGGAGTTGCTGGATGTGGAAGGCCGGAATATCTACGTCAAGCTGGTAGGAGCCTGCTCCGGTTGTCAGATGGCTGCCATGACGCTGGGCGGCGTACAGCAAAAGCTGATCGAAGAACTGGGTGAGTTTGTCAAAGTGATCCCTCACACCGAACGTCCCGTTGAAATTGCAGGAGTCTGATCATGGCTGATATTTACCTCGACAATAACGCTACCACCATGTGCGATCAGGAAGTGGTGGACGCTGTGATGCCGTATTTCAGCGAGCAGTTTGGCAACCCGTCATCCATGCACAGCTTTGGTAACAAGGTTGGATTCGCGATCAAAGCGGCCCGTAAAAGTGTTCAGAACATACTCGGTGCCGAGCACGATTCTGAAATCATTTTCACCTCTTGCGGCTCTGAGTCGGATTCCACTGCCATTCTGTCGGCATTAAAAGCTCAGCCAGAACGCAAGGAAATCATCACCACGGTGGTGGAGCATCCAGCGGTACTGAATCTGTGTGATTACCTGGCAACGGAAGGGTACACCGTGCACAAACTGGCAGTCGATGACAAAGGCCGGCTGGATCTGGATGAATACAAAAAGCTGCTGAGTGACCAGGTGGCGATTGTTTCAGTGATGTGGGCCAACAATGAAACCGGCACTATCTTCCCGGTACTGGAAATGGCGCAAATGGCGGATGACGCCGGGGTGCTGTTTCATACCGATGCTGTGCAAGCGGTTGGCAAGATCCCGATGAACCTGCAAGACACCTGCATTCATATGCTATCGCTGTCCGGGCACAAGTTACACGCCCCCAAAGGTGTTGGTGTGTTGTACCTGCGTCGCGGAGTGCGATTCCGTCCCTTGTTACGTGGTGGCCATCAGGAACGCGGTCGTCGTGCCGGTACGGAAAACACCGTTGGCATCGTGGGCCTGGGCAAGGCCTGTGAGTTGGCGATGGAGCACATGGAATATGAAAACACTGAAGTCGCGAAACTGCGTGACCGCTTGCAGGAAGGCATTCTGGCAGTTGTCCCGCACTCCTTCGTCACTGGTGATCCAACCAATCGCCTGCCCAACACGCTGAACATTGCCTTCGAGTACATCGAAGGGGAAGCCATCCTGTTGCTGATGAATAAGGCCGGTATTGCCGCGTCGTCTGGTTCCGCCTGTACCTCTGGTTCGCTGGAGCCTTCTCATGTGATGAAGGCGATGGGCATTCCTTATACCGCCGCCCACGGCACGGTGCGTTTTTCGCTCAGTCGTTACAACACACCGGAAGAAATCGAACGGGTGATCGAAGCAGTGCCTCCCATTGTGGCCAAGTTACGCAAATTGTCTCCTTATTGGAGTGATAACGGTCCGGTGGAAAATCCTGAGCAGGCATTTGCGCCTGTTTATGCCTGAGTCAAGTTGATAGCGGGAGCGACACCATGACCACAGCACCTCCAGCCATTGTAATAGATGACACCACCCTGCGTGATGGCGAGCAGAGCGCCGGGGTTGCCTTTACAGCTGATGAAAAGCTGGCGATTGCCAGTCATCTGGCGGCGATGGGGGTACAGGAACTGGAAATCGGGATTCCTGCCATGGGGGATGAAGAGCGGGAGGTGATGCAAGCCATTGCCGAGCTTCGACTTCCCTCACGGCTGTTAGCCTGGTGTCGCTTGTTTGATCAGGATCTGGAAGCTGTTCGTGGCCTGGATGTGGATATGGTGGATTTGTCGATTCCGGTATCGGATCAGCAGATTACCCACAAACTGGGCCGGGATCGTCGCTGGGTGGAGGGACAGGTAGAACGCCTGGTGGCCAAAGCCAGAGACGAAGGTTTTGCAGTCTGTCTCGGCTGTGAGGATGCTTCACGGGCCGATACCAATTTTATTGCCCGGCTGGCTGATATTGCCACGCGGGCCGGGGCTCAACGTCTGCGCTTTGCCGATACCGTCGGGATCATGCAGCCATTTTCTGTACTGGAGACCATGCGTACCCTGCGCAGCCGTACAGATCTGGAGCTGGAAATGCACGCCCACGACGACTATGGCCTGGCAACGGCCAATACCCTGGCCGCAGTGATGGGTGGTGCAACCCATATCAACACCACGGTGAATGGTCTGGGTGAGCGGGCGGGAAATGCTCCGCTGGAAGAATGTGTGCTGGCCTTGAAACACTTGCATCAGATCGACAGCGGTGTGAACACCCTGTTGATGCCAGGATTGTCGGCTCTGGTGGCGCAGGCATCCGGTCGCAGCGTCAGCTGGAATAAAAGCATCGTGGGGGCCGGGGTGTTTACCCATGAGGCTGGTATTCACGTTGATGGTCTGATCAAGGATCCCTTGAATTATCAGGGACTCGATCCACTAGAACTGGGTCGTCAGCATCAGATGGTGCTGGGTAAACACTCTGGCAAACATGGATTGATCCGGGCTTATCAGGACATTGGGATTGAGTTGCTGAGCTGGCAGGTGCCACTGCTGTTGCAGCAGCTGCGGATTCTGGTGACACGCTCCAAACAGGTACCATCGGCCAGTCAGCTGATGGAATTGTATCTCGCACTGGAACCGGTAATGAGTCACAGCCGTCCGGCCAGCGGCCAGACAGAGGAGGTCAATGTATGTCAGTTGCATCCGATAGCCAGCTAACCACATCACAATCGTTATGGTCACAGTGGCGTGAAGATATCGCCAGCGTTTTTGAGCGTGACCCGGCAGCCCGTACCACTTTTGAAGTGTTGACCACCTATCCCGGTGTTCACGCTCTGATTCTTCACCGTATTTCTCACCGGCTGTGGCTGCGAGGCTGGCGCTATGGTGCCCGTTGGTTGTCGTTTTTTGCCCGACTGGTTAGCAACGTTGATATTCATCCTGGAGCCACGATCGGGGCACGTTTTTTTATTGACCACGGTGCTGGTGTTGTTATCGGTGAAACCGCCGTCGTTGGTGATGACGTCACCCTCTACCACGGCGTTACCCTTGGCGGCACCAGCTGGAACAAGGGCAAGCGTCATCCAACGCTGGGTGATGGCGTCATGGTTGGTGCAGGCGCCAAGATTCTCGGCAATATTACCGTCGGTAATGGCAGTCGGGTGGGTGCTAACTCAGTGGTGGTGGAAGATGTTCCTGATCGCTGCACGGTGGTGGGCATTCCAGGAAAAATCGTCAAATTACGCGAAGCCGGGTTACTCAACCCTTACGGTATTGATCTTGACCATCACCTGATTCCTGATCCTGTTGGCAAGGCCATCAGTTGTCTGCTGAGCCGGATTGATCTGTTGGAGTCGCGCCTCGACAGTCGCGACGCCAGTGAGCGCTACAGCCAGTGCGAAACGGATAACCAGATTTGTGAACAGGACTGTCCCGGAGGCCAGGTCGTCAAGGTGCGGCAGTCGTTGGGAAGCGTGAGGTAAACAGGATGGATTTGCAGGATTTCAAAGGTCAGGGGATGTACTTCGACGAGCCGCTGAGTGCGGACGTTGAAGAGCTGATGAACCGCGCAGCACAGGCTTATGGCGACGGTGATGCGGAAGAATATTTGCAACAAGCTTACGCCTTGGCACCCGGTCATATGACCGTGTTGGTAGGACTGTACCGGTTTTATTACTACCAACACCGACTGCCGGAAGCGATTGAAGTCGCCTACAAAGTCATGGCCGGCATTGCTCCAGGAATCGGTTTTCCGGATCACTGGGAAAAGCTGACTTTTACCCACCTGGCGAATGGCGTGCTGGAGTCCTTTACACGGGTACGCTTTTACCTGTTGGCACTGAAAGGAGCGGCTTACCTGACGCTGCGTCTGGGTGATATGGCGGAAGGTGTGCGGATGTTGAACAAGGTGGTGGAGTTTGATACCAGCGACCGGCTGGGCGCACGCTCACTGTTGCAATCCATCGGCCCGGCTGTGGTGGTGAATAACACCTCAGCAGCGACAACAGAGACAGAAGAACACGCAGCAAGCGACTGACTCGCTGTGATAACCGTTGGACATTCCTGATCCGTCAGGACAGGAGCGTTCAATCCATGCTGATTGATGATGAGAGCTACCTAACAGAGGGGTAACGCTATGGAACTGCAAGACGAACTGAGCCTGGATGACGCATTGGATGAGTTGGTGTCGGCCGAGGATTTTCTGGAGTACTTCGGCGTACCTTTTGATTCAACCGTAGTGCATGTGAACCGGCTGCACATCATGCAGCGTTATCACGATTATCTGAGTCAGAGTGAAGACTCGATGGCAACGCACCTGGGTAACGACGAGGCGTTACGCTCTGTCTACCGGACGTTACTTGAGCGCGCCTATTCGGATTTTGTTGAGTCCGATGCGCTGACGGAAAAAGTGTTCAAGGTATTCCGCATGCATGAACCGCAAACCGGCTTTGTACCATTGGACAGCCTGCTGTAATCCAAGCAGAAGGAGGGGCCTGTGAAACCTGCCTATGAATATGGCGATGAAGTAAGGCTGATTCGCAACGTCCGTAACGATGGAACCTACCCCGGCAAGGAGGTCGGGGAGATGTTGATCCAACGAGGTGCCATCGGTTGTGTTTATGACGTTGGCACTTACTTGCAAGATCAGCTGATTTATCGGGTGCACTTCCTGGACACCGGCACGACCGTCGGCTGTCGTGAGGAAGAACTGATCGCGGCCGACGCACCCTGGATCAGTAATCGCTTTGAATTTCGTGATGCCGTTATTTCCACCGTATCGATGTCAAGTCAGGGAGAGATCATCGTGCAGCCTGGTGATCTGGGTGAGGTAGAAAAGGTGATTCGTGAAGAGGGCGCGCTGTTTTATCACGCCCGCTTTCATAGTCGTACTTTTCGGGTGCCGGAAGAGGCACTTGAAGCGCCCGAGCAGGAGCGGAGTGCAGATACTGCCGACCCACAACAGGCTGGAGGTGGAGCATGAGTGCACTGGCCCGATCTCCCCAAAACGATGGCGTAACGCTAAACGGCTATCGTGAACTGCGTATTGCGGGTGAGCAGTTTGGCTGCTCGCCACATCAACTGACTCAGGTTCAGACCCAGCAGTTACAACGTATTGCCAGCAACGAAATGGCGTTGGAACAGCTGGTACTGACCAGCCCGGAAGCGGCGCAGGTGAGTGTCCCTGCCTCACAACTTGAGGCAGCGTTGGATCAGATTCGTCAACGTTATGAATCCGATGCCCAGTTTGAAGAAGCGCTGGAACAGAACGGTTTGGCAACGGCCGATTTACGTGACGGGCTATTGCGCGAACTCACCGTCGAGGCCGTGATGGAACTGGTGGGCAGCCGTGGTGTACACGTTGATGATACCGAAGCAACGCTGTTTTATTACCTGCATCCTGAACGCTTCGAAAAACCCGAGACCCGCACCGCCCGGCATATTCTGATCACGGTGAATGACGGTTTTGCCGAGAACGAACGCGGTGCTGCTTATCAGCGTTTGCAAGATATTACCCGCCGAGTGCAACGTTCTCCCAAGCGTTTTGCCGAGCAAGCCTTAAAACATTCCGAGTGCCCTACCAGCCTGAATGGCGGTTTGCTGGGAGAAATCCGGACAGGAACCTTGTTTCCTGAACTCGACAGCGCCTTGTTTTCGATGGCGGAAGATGAGCTGCGGGGACCGATTGAAAGCGAACTGGGCTGGCACCTGTTGTGGTGTGAAAAGATACATCCCGCCACGCTGATGCCGCTGGATGAGGTACTGCCTCGTCTGCAAGAAGAATTGCAGCAGCGCCAGAACAAGCGTACCCAGAAACTCTGGCTGAAACAGCGCGCCGCCAGCGTCTGAGTCGATTACCTGCCGCTCCGGGCATTGTCGGCGCGGCGCACTGATCCAGGAGGTCACCATGGCAGACAGCCCAAGTTCCAGCTCCGCCCAACCCACATGCTCATTCTGCGGGATTGAGAAATCCCCCCAGATTCCTCTGATTGCCGGTAACTATGGCCATATTTGCGAGCAATGCGTGAAGCTGGCCTACCAGGTCGTCAGTAGCTGGGGACGGCGTACCAACAACCCGTCCGAGCCAGAATTAAAAACGCCGCTGGCGATCAAGGATTTTCTTGATGAATACATCATTGGCCAGGATGAGGCCAAAAAGACGCTGTCAGTGGCGGTCTACAACCATTACCTGCGGTTGAAATTCCAGGATGGTCAATCCGAATCCAGGATTCCGCTCAATGGCGGCAACGACATGGTGGAGTTGGAAAAGTCCAATATCCTGCTGGCAGGGCCGTCCGGTACGGGTAAAACCCTGCTGGTAAAAACTCTGGCGCGGATCATTGGCGTGCCCTTTGTCATTGGCGATGCAACCACTCTGACCCAGGCTGGCTACGTGGGGGAAGACGTTGACAGCTTGCTCAAGCGTTTACTGGAAGCGGCAGAAGGTGATGTTCAACAGGCCCAGTGGGGCATTGTCTATATTGATGAGATCGACAAGATTGCCCGTCGTGGCGGCGGTGGTGCCAGCGCTCGCGATGTGTCTGGTGAAGGAGTGCAGCAGGCGCTACTGAAAATGGTCGAAGGCAGCGAAGTACGTATTTCTAAATCCGGCCGCCGGGAAGGTGGGGAGGAAGTGGTACTGAACACCCAGAATATTCTGTTTATCGTCGGCGGAGCCTTCCCTGGACTGGCTGAATTGATCAGCAAGCGCTTGCAACCCCCCAAATCCGGTATCGGCTTCAGCGCGCCCATCAATACCGCCACCGCCATCAGTAATGAACAGTTACTGGCGGCGTTGCAGCCAGATGATCTGCTGCAGTTTGGGCTGATCCCTGAGTTTATCGGTCGTTTTCCTGTGATTACTTTCCTGCAGGATCTGGACGTAGACAGCCTGAAACGCATCCTCACGGAACCAAGAAATGCCCTGACCAAACAATACCGTCAGCTGTTTGCATTCCAGAATGTCGGTCTGGAATTTACCGATGATTCTCTGACCTTTATCGCCAAGGAAGCGGTCAAGCGTGGCACGGGTGCCAGGGGCTTGAGAGGGATGATGGAATCCATGCTGCTTTCAACCATGTTTGATCTGCCATCCCGCGCCAATCTGAAATCCTGTACTGTACAGATCTCGGGTGAGGAAGAGGCGGCGCAACTGAGCGTGCGGGAAGAGTTTGGTGATGGTGAAGTACTGCAAGAGCCGTTGCCAACGCCGGTCGTACCCGCTGAAGCCGAAGAGTTGGCTGAGCCATCAGCATCCCGTAGTGGGCAAGCGTTATCCTGAGCAGCAGTTCCGCTTCCCGTTATTTTCAGTCTGTATGCACTGGTACGGATGGGGCGTTATCCCCAGCCGTACCGGTAGCCCTCTAGTAACAAGCCCCGTCTCCTTCAAGGCAGCCTCTTATTTCTGTAATAGTAACTACAAAAAGTAACTACAAAATAGCAACTCAGATCAACTCGGTCATGGGAACTTGGCCACAGGAGAAACCAGCAATGCGGTTGCCGAGGGGAAGCAGAGAGCAGCAGGGGGTAGGCAGGGAATAGAATCGTGAGGGGATAAAGGGAATGTAAAAAGGCACGGCCAGTGGGGATTACTGACCATGCAAGGCTTCGAGGAAGGAAAGCAAACTTACAGTGGCAAGCCAAACTCAGGAGCAATCTGGCTTAACCAGGCATTCAGTCGGTCTTCGGTTAATCCGGCCTGATTATCCAGATCGAGTGCGAGACCAACAAACTTGTCATCGATGACAGCCGCAGATTGTTCAAACTCGTAGCCGTCGGTCGGCCAACTACCAACCAATTTAGCGCCACGCTCGGTGAAAAACTCGTGTAGCTCACCCATTGCGTCAAGGAACTCATCCGGGTAACCGACCTGATCACCAAGACCATAGATCGCTATGGTTTTGCCGCTGAAATCCATCTCTTCGATTTTGGGTAAAAATTCTTCCCAGCTTTCTGCATCACAGTCTGAAGACAGGCCCGGTAACTCGCCGTCACCCAGGGTCGGAGTGCCGATCAAGAGATATTCGTAACTGGCAAACGCATCCGCTTCGGATTTGTTGACGTTGAGCGGTGCGGCCATTATTTCGTCGTCGAATTTCTTTTTGATCATCTTGGCAACCTTGCGGGTTTTACCTGTGTTGCTGCCGAAAAATAGCCCGATTTTGGCCATGCGTTTTCTCCTGTTGGGACGGTAAATAGGCGCTTGCCGTTGGCCGCTTCAGATGTACAAAACGGCTGTCGCTAATAACGAGGTTTTTGCAGGCGTTGTGCCAATTTGTTGGTGCTGTAAGTAGCTGAATTTATAAGAGTTTTTTATTGGGTCTAAGTGGTTGTTGGGAATGCTACAGGCTCAGCGAGTGAATCTTCCCGGCTTTGTTGCTTTTCTTACAAATGCCCACCAGACGAGTAACGGTCAATATTGGCATCAGATATACAGAGTTATAAGGCTCTGATCCTCAAGTTAATCAGTGGTTATCCACAGATGTTGTGTATAAGTTTTAAAAGATGGCACGTTTTTTGGTAGAAAATAAGCCGATTTTAGCCGTGTTAGATAGAACGGTTATATCACTGCTTTGATCATATAAAGTATAATAAAAACAATAAGTTAATGGTTGTTTTTCAGATGTTTCTGGTAGCTTTTAAAGATTATGGAATAAGCCTGATTACGATATAACCAATGAATATTGGTATTTTGTGTTTCAGGTAGAATGGGTTTTATGAAAATAATGTTGCAGACTATCCACAGTTTTTGTGGATAACTTTGGGTGTAAGTTGACAAAAAATCCGCTCAGGCGTGATGGGAGGCCGCACAATGTCAGATTGTGCAAATTTTGATCATTTCCAGTCGGGTAACCTGTTGCCGCATATCATCGTCAGCGTTCGGTCATGCTCCTCGGCAATATGGGCTGTTGGCCGACATTGCCGAGGAGCCGTCTGGGCTCCCGGATTTTGGGCTGGGATTACGAAGGCTGCTGTTGTTTGAGAGTGGCTTTTAATGGTTCGTGCTGGCTGGCATCAAGGCGGGGTCCAAACTGGCTAACCACTTGTGCGGAAGCCGCTGCTGCCAGACGACCTGCGGCCGCAAAATCATGTCCATGGGTCAGGGCATAGAGAAAGGCTCCGGCAAACATGTCACCAGCCCCATTGGTATCGACTGCAGTGACACTGTGCGGCGTAATACGGTGCAGCTGTTCCCCATCCCAGGCCAGGGCACCATCTTTGCCACAGGTAACGGCAAAGGCATGGGCTGTGGCTTTTAGCGCCTCAATGGCTGCATCCAGCGTTGTGGTTTCAGTCAGCAATTGGGCTTCTTGTTCGTTGCAGAACAACAGGTCGACGCCGTCGCCGAGAATTTCCAGTATGCCGCTGCGGAAGTATTGCACCATGGCTGGGTCGGAGCAGGTCATGGCAACCTTGACACCGTGTTTGCGGGCCAGTTCGCGTACCTGGATGGCAGCGGCGCGGGAGGTGTCACCAGTGACCAGATAGCCTTCTATATATACGTAGTCCGAACTGGCAATAGCCTCTTCATTGATGTGGCGGGCGTGGAGATCGGAGGTGATGCCGAGGTAGGTGTTCATGGTGCGTTCGGCATCCGGGGTTACCATGACCAGACACTTGCCGGTGGTGCCGCTCTCGCGGTCGCTGCCGAGGTTGGTCGCAACACCGGCGGCCTTGAGGTCGGTGGCATAAAAATCACCGGATTCGTCGTTGGCAACGTTGCAGGTATAGAAGGTTTTGGCACCGAAGTAGCTGGCACCAATAATGGTGTTGGCGGCGCTGCCACCACAGGCGCGTTTTTTTAGCCCATAGGCTTCTGTCAGTAGCCCCAGCAACTCGGCCAGTTGCTCTTCGTCGATCAGGGTCATCAGACCTTTTTCGATGCCTGCCTTGGCAAAAAAGGCATCATCGACTTCGAATTCTTTGTCGACCAGTGCGTTGCCTATGCCGTAAATGTGATATCCCATGGTGTGTCTCATGTTGTGTCAAAGAGGCGTTCAGTGTAACAAATGCCTGGGGTGACGGGTGACGGGGCACTGTTTGCGGCGGCAACAAGATATCCGGGCCGGTGTTATTGTGGGCAAGACAAGCGTGCCGACTCCCGCCTTCCATGGTTTACGTTTATGATGCTGCGATGAATTCCGTTACCCGTTTCATTCGCCATCATCAACGCATTCGTCATGCGGTGTATCAGACCGAAGCCAATATTTTTCGGGCCATGCTCCGCACCTCATCGATTTTGTTGCTGTTTGTTGGTATCCACACCCTGGCGATGGTCTGGCTGGAGCATATGCCGCTATGGCAGGCCTTCTGGCTAACGCTGACCACACTGGCAACGGTTGGCTACGGGGATGTTGCAGCACGGACACCGATGGGACAGCTGACGACGATTGTGCTGATGTATGGTTGTGGCATCACGCTGATGACGTTTTTGATCAGTGATTATGTCGATTTTCGAATTGCACGGCGGGAGCGTATCCGCACTGGACACTGGGACTGGAACATGGCTGAACATATTCTGATTATTAACGCCCCGAAGTATAACCACGAAGCCTATTTTCTGCGGATGGTGAACCAGATTCGCGAAAGTGGCGAATATACCGATATGCCCATCATGTTGCTGAATCAGGACTTTGCCGATGGCTTGCCAGACAGTCTGCGTCGACTGGGAGTGGTGCATGTGACGGGTCTGGCGAGTCGGCCGGATGACCTGGCGCAGGCGGGAGTTGAGCGGGCGCGGCATATTGTTGTGCTGTCGCGGGATGAATATTCGTCTGACAGTGACAGCTACACCTTTGATGTTTGTTATCGCCTGTATGAACGCCATCTCGGCCCACGGGTGATTGCTGAAGTGGTGGATGATGCCAACCGGCCACGTTTGCGTGATCTGCACATCAAAACGCTGTTGCGTCCGATCCGCTCGTATCCGGAAATTATTGTCCGGGCGATGGTGGCGCCGGGAGTGGAGCTGATTATTGAAGACATGTTTACCCACGCCAATGACCATGCGGTGCGTTATCCTGTTTGGCTGGAGGGCGAACGTTGGGCCGATGTGGTGAATGCGATTGTGCAGAGTAATCTGGGTACACCGCTGGCGTTTGTGTCAAAAGATGGCGAGGTATTCACTCACCCGGATGGCGATGAGCGCATCCATGCACAGTCGATCATTGTCTTGGTTCATACCGAAAAAACCCCCTCTGTGCGTGATATTCAGCGCGCGATTGAAGTTCACTTCAATATCAAACTGGCAACTCTGGAGTAGTCGAGACGTTTGGACAGCACCTGCTGCTGGCTGTTTACAACGTGGGCCGTATTCGGCAGACTATACGAACTTTGTGATCTTATAACATTTCATTCTATTGGCCTGGCCGTGGAGGCATGTTGTTGTTTTCTAGGTCAGTCATGCCGCGTTTCCGCCGTTCATCACGATTAGCCTTGTTGCTCAGCCTGTTGGTGCTGCTGCTGGCCAGTGCCCAGAGCGTGCACGAATTGTTGCTGCACCACGCCTCGGGGGAGCAGTGTGATCTTTGTCGTCTGACTCCAGACGTCAATAGTCCATTGCCTCCCGCAGCGTTGTTTGTTCCGGCGCTGACAAGTAATCCTGCACCAGATGTGGTCATGCCACACTGGCTGCCCGCTCCTCCACCTCCTGTCGGCTCTGCCCGTGCCCCGCCTGTTGTGTGATGCCTTCTCGCAAGCGTTGCTGGAATAACCCGCAGCGCAGCTAACACCAATTCAGATTTTGTCACGCGCCAGGTGCGGTGGCATGGCTATCTCTGTGCCATCTCGATGGCACAACAACAGGAATGGGAAATGCAAAAATATCATCTTGCACGAGCGATAGTCGTCGCTTGTGGTGCGGGAGCGGGTTTGGTCACGGTGCCGTCTGCGGCAGACGAGCAGGCAAATGGCATGAATAGCATGAGTGGTGTCACTGAAGAAATCGTCGTCAAGGCCTCGCCATTACAAAAAAGCCCGGCGGAGTTGGCGCAGTCATCCCTGGTCTTGTCGGAACAGGCGTTACAACGACAGCGAGAAGCAACACTGGGAGCAACTCTGGCGAATCAGCCTGGCATCAGTGCCAGCAGCTTTGGGGCGGCGGTCAGTCGTCCGGTAATTCGTGGGCTGGGAGGATCGCGGGTACAGATACTGGAAGATGGTATGGCGGCGGTGGATGCGTCGACCATCAGCCCGGATCATGCCGTCGCTGTACATATGCACGGCGCCCAGCAGGTGGAAGTGTTGCGTGGCCCAGCGGCGCTGTTGTATGGCAGCGGTGCACTGGGTGGTGTAGTCAATGTGGTGGGTGAGGTTGCGCACGATCCGTCGCAGGATAGCGAGACCCGACTCAACGTCGATTACAGTACCGTTAACCATGGCAAAACGGTGGGGCTGGAGCACCATCAGTACTCTGAATCCCTGGACTGGCATATCGACGCTAGTCAAATGTCGGCAGATGAATACCGGGTGCCATCCGATGGTGGCGAAGTTCATCAGGAAGAGGATGGATCGCTGGAATATCACCGGGCTGAAGCGGCCACTCTGGATAACTCGGATATTGATCATAGTCGTGAACTGGGGCTGGGTGGGCAGTATCGCTTTGATAATGGCCATGTGGGTGTCTCCGTCGGGTATCTGGATTCCGCTTTTGGTTTGCCTGGGCATAGCCATGACGACGAGGATGCTGAAGAAGCAGATACCGCAGCCGAGGAAGAGGGGGATGCCAGGGTGGATCTGGAACAGTGGCGTTTGCATCTGGAGGGCTACTGGGAAAGCCCGATTGCCGCAGTCAAGTCGATCAGTACCCATCTTGCCTATACCGATTATCAGCACAGTGAAGGACACACCGGTGGTCACGATCATGATGAGGCTGATACGGGCGCGGCAGAAGAAACACCTGAGCACGGCATGACCACCTTTAAACGCAAGGTAACGGATGTTCGTATTGAGCTGACGCTGGAGGAGCTTGCGGGTTGGCAGCAGGTTGTTGGCGGACAAGGCAGCAGCCAGGATTTTTCAGCCTTGGGAGACGAAGCGTTGGTGCCGGAAACTGCGACACAAACGCTGGCACTGTTCTGGATGGGCGAGCGTATGCTGGGTGACTGGTCGGTGGAGCTGGGCAGTCGTCTGGACTATACCCGTATTGATCCGGAAGGTGGGCTGGCCTTGCAAGAGGACGATACCTCTTCGGTCTGTGGCATGACCGCTACTGACTATCAGCGTCAGGAGTTTCCGGATGTATCGCTGTCGCTGGGGCTGATCCGTGATTTCATGCTGGGCAACTCCGAAGGTTGGCAGTTTGCCAGTTCATTGACCTCGGCACGTCGTGCCCCAGCAGCTGAGGAACTGTATTCTTGCGGTGCCCATGACTCGACACTGGCTTATGAAATCGGCAACCCTGAACTGACCTCAGAGCAAGCACTGAATGTTGATCTGGGAATTCGCAAGGGGGACGGTGACTGGCAAGGCAGCTTGAGTGTCTACCGCAATCGCATCAATCATTATATTTACAGTGATGCCCAGACCGATGCTGCGGGTTGGTTGCTGGTGGATGATTTGCAGGCTTATCGTTTCGAACAGGCGGATGCCGTGTTGCAAGGTGCGGAGTTGCAAGTGTTCTGGCAGCTACAGGAGAGCCTGCGCTGGTCGTGGCTGGCTGACCGGGTGCGTGGTGAATTCCGTGCAGGCGGCTATCTGCCCAGAATGCCCGCCGATCGTTTGGGTACCGGGCTGGATTGGCAGCAAGATGCTATTAACGGTGACGGCTGGAATGGTTTTGTTTTGCTGACCCGCAACTTCCGTCAGGATCGTCTGGCGCAGTATGAAACGGAGAGCAGTGGTCTCAGTGAAACCCCTACCGCTGCCTTTACCTTGTTGAATGCCGGTGTTGGTTATGCTGCACAACTAACAGACTGGCGCTGGCAAGTGGATCTGAAGGGTAGCAACCTGTTGGATGAAACGGTTCGCTACCATACCTCCTATGTGAAAGACAAATTCCCTCAGCCCGGCAGAGGCGCGTCGCTGGGACTTACGGTTTCGTTCTGAGTCGTTGTTTCTCCTGTCACCAGGCCGATTCCGGCCTGGTTCTGCTTTTCTGCTTGTCCGTCTTGCTTCTCTGTGTGGGTCAGCGTTCTGGCGCTGCGAATCTTCTGGGATCATCTATTACTCGTGCGGAGCTGTGCAGGATTAAATAGATGATCCCTTCTGCTATAGTCGCTGCGTTATTTAGCCGGAGTTCGTGCCAATGCTCAGTCAGTTACTGGCATTACTGTCCGATGGTCGTTTTCATTCCGGGGACGATCTGGGGCAAGTACTGGGGGTCAGTCGGGCCGCCATATGGAAACAGATGAAGAAACTGGATGAACTGGATATTCCATATTCTTCCGTCAAGGGCAAGGGCTACCGCCTGCAGGATGCCATCGAATTACTCGATCAGGCTGCGATTGAAGCCCAGCTTGCTGCCCGACTGGATCGTCTTGATATCTTGCTGGATGTGGATTCCACCAATAGCTGGTTATTTGAACGAGCGCCCGACCATCTGGGTAAACGTTATGCCGTACTGGCCGAAAAACAGCACAATGGTCGCGGCCGGCGTGGCCGTCATTGGGTGAGTCCATTTGGCAAAAATATCTATCTGTCGTTGCTGGTGACCTTGCCTGGCACTTTGGCGGAGCAGGAAGGACTCAGCCTGATGGTTGCCATTGCGCTGGAAAAGGTATTGGTGACTCTGGGCATTAATGGTGCTGGGCTGAAATGGCCTAACGATGTGTATATCGATGGCAAGAAGGTTGCCGGTATCTTGCTGGAAGGGCGTCAGACGCAACCCGGGTTTTGCCAGATTGTTATCGGCATCGGCCTTAACCTGGCATTGAGTGAGCAGGATGCCGAACGTATCGAACAGCCCTGGACGGCGTTGCATCAATATCACCCCAATTTGTCGCGTAACACCGTTGCCGCCACTCTGCTGCAACAGCTGAACTGGGCGGTGGATGAATTCCAGCGTGAAGGCTTTGGCCCATGGATGGCTTATTGGGCTGAGCGAGATATTTTTTATCGCAAGGATGTTGTGTTGAGCGGAATTGCCGAACCCCGCCACGGTGTGGTCAAGGGTGTGAATCGCAAAGGGGAATTGCTGCTGCAAACCACGCGCGGTATTGAAGTGGTCATCGCAGGAGAGTTGAGTGTCCGTCCTGTTAATTGATGCGGGGAATACCCGTATAAAATGGCGCTATCAAGGCGATGATGGCGCTGTTCATCGTGGCGGCTGTGCCCATGCCGATGTCGCTGCCCAGCAATGGCCGGCCGTTGATCGGGCATTGGTTGCCAGTGTTCATGATAATCCCGGATTGCACCGACAACTGCATCAGCAGTTTGCTGAGCGGCTGGTCTGGCTGTCGCACCCTCTGCTTGACCATGACCACTTTCGGCATTGTTACTCCCATCCTGAGCGTCTTGGCGTCGACCGCTGGTTGGCGATGCTGGGAGCTCGCAAGCACAGTGATGCCGATTTGTTGGTCGTTGATGCGGGGACTGCCCTGACCGTTGATTTTCTGTCGTCAGACAATCAGCATGAAGGTGGTTTTATTGTGCCGGGACTCACATTGGCACAGCAGGCACTCTGGCAAAATACCGAACGCGTACGCCCTTATCAGGACGAGGTTGCCAGCGAACAACTGCAACCAGGCCGTGATACTGTGCAATGTGTCACCGCCGGGATCCGGCGTCAGCAGATTGCTTTTGTTCGTAGTGTGCTGGATGACTTTACCGGCTATGTCCCCTTGTTTACCGGTGGTGATGGCGAGTGGCTGGCTGTAGCAATGGACGTGCCTTATTGGCCTGAGCTTATCTTTGACGGACTGGATACCTTATGCGCTGGATATTTTTCTGCCTGGTAGCAGGCAACTTGCTGGCTCTGATTGTTTACTGGCAACAGCAATCACCAACGCCGGTTAATACGTCTGCAGACCTTGAAATTGCGTCAGGGCAACGACTGACGCTGGTGTCGGAGGCGGCGGTCACACTGCCCAAGGCGAAAGACTCACAGAGCCGGATGAGTAAGGGTAATAAACGCTGTTTTGTGCTCGGCCCTTATCAGGATGAGCTGGATGCACGCCATGCTCGGGCTCGGGCTGAAGCGCTGGGGATGGCCGGTAGAACGACCAAAACAGAATTGCCCGGCGGGGAACCGCGTGAATTCTGGGTGCATGTACCACCGCGTGCCAGCCGGGATGCGGCAATCCGGGTGCTGAAGGAATTACAGCGCCGTGGCATCGATAGTTACATCATCACCAAGGGTGAGCTGTCCGAAGGGGTTTCGCTGGGACTGTTCCGCCAGCGTGAGTCTGCGGAACAGCTGGTGGAGCGGGTGAAAAAATACGCTATCCCGGTTGCTGTTCGGGAGGTTCGGGACATCGCAGAAGAGTTCTGGTTTGAAGTCCCGGTGACGGATGAATTTGGTGAGCGCTTGCGGCAGCGAGTCATGGCGGATGATCGCGGTGTCTCCTGGCAAATGAGCCAGTGCGAGTGATAACGCTCGCCCGTCATAACCGGAATCAACAAAAAAAATGATGTAAATAACAAAAAGTGTTGACAGGTCTGGGGTGCAGTCATATATTACGCGCCACTTCGGTGGGGTTCCCGAGCGGCCAAAGGGATCAGACTGTAAATCTGACGCGAAAGCTTCGCTGGTTCGAATCCAGCCCCCACCACCAATATTCAGAATCAACGCAATGTCGATGATTTGACAGGAGCGAGGCCTGTGGTTCCGGCTTCGGCCTGAAGGTTCGCGGGTATGGTACAATGGTAGAACCTCAGCCTTCCAAGCTGATGATGCGGGTTCGATTCCCGCTACCCGCT
>OJIO01000276.1_pt1 | contig 38284 bp, 32 predicted proteins | sample 1595621 | NCBI WGS metagenome assembly OJIO01 (sample SAMN05416776, study PRJEB24817) | seawater metagenome | isolation source: Sea water | place: Canada:Atlantic | collected 2013-07 | reverse complement strand
GTCAGGCCTGCAAGTCGGCTTCGTGATTCGACACCATCCGGTAGCCCAGAGTGAGCACCGGATTAAATAGATGTCCCCAATACATCAGGAAGCTAAATGGCATTCAGAACGGGTACTGAATGCCGTTCGCCATGCTGCTGATCCATTTGCGTGCGGTGAATTCATCGAGATTGGCGGGGCCGCCAAAACGGCCGCTGTTGCCGGAGCTTTTCATACCGCCAAACGGCACCTGATACTCGTTATTGACGGTCTGGTCGTTGATATGAACCATTCCGGCGTGAATGGCCTGAGCCATGGCGTTGGCGCGTGTCGGGTTGCTGCTGTGAATGGCAGCCGAGAGGCCGTAGTCGGTGTTGTTGGCCAGGGCAATGGCGTCGGCGTCACTATCAAAACCAATCACCGGAGCCACTGGGCCGAAGATTTCTTCCTTGTAAATGGGCATGTCCGGGGTGACGTTACGGATCACGGTGGCGCTGATAAAACGGCCATTACGTGTGCCGCCACAGACTATTTCTGCCCCCATCGCAACCGATTTTTCTATCAGGCGCATAACGCGGTCGGCTTGACGGTCGTTGATCAGTGGCCCCAGGTGGGCCTGTTCGGTAAAGGGGTTGCCCGTCACCAGATTGCGTGCACGTTGTGCCAAGGTTTCAACATAGGCATCCAGTACACGGTTGCTGACGATATGGCGGCCTGATTGCATGCAGATTTGCCCCTGATGCAGGAATGAACCCCAGGCACCGCAGGAGGCGGCGCTGACGAGGTCGGCGTCGTCACAGACGATGTAGGCGTTATTGCCTCCCAGTTCCAGTGACGATTTTTTCAGCGTGCGGCCGCAGTGTTCACCAATGGTTCTGCCAACGGCGGTGGAGCCGGTGAAGGCGATCATGTTAACGGACGGGTGTTCGACCAGTTGCTGGCCTCTATCGCCGCCGCCCAGTACCAGTTCGCAGACGCCATCGGGAAGACCGGCCGTTTGCAACAATTCTGCAATCAGCACACCGCCGCAGATCGAGCTGTGCAGGTCGGGTTTCAGTACCACGCTGTTGCCTAACGCCAGTGCGGGCAGCACCGAGCGTAACGACAGCAGTAACGGAAAGTTCCACGGCGATATCACGCCAACCACACCTACCGGCACACGAATCCAACGATTGTCACGGCCGGGCATGCTGGATGGGAAAATCTCGCCATTGGGTTGCAGGGTGAGGTCGGCACTCATATAGGCCTGATCGATACAGGCTTTCAGTTCCCATTGTGACTTGGGCAAAATCGAGCCGCATTCGCGAGCGTTCCAGGCATGAATCTGGTCGGCGTTGTGTTCCAGCTGTTGGGCGAAGCGGCGTATAACGGCGGCGCGGGTTTCAAAACTGCTGGCTGCCCAGCTTGCCTGGGCATTGTGGGCGCGGATAATGGCGGCATTGGTATCGTCCTGGCTCGACAGTTTGATGCTGCCAAGGCTGGCACCGGTTGCCACTTCGGTGAGGGCATAGTGTGCGCCGTTAAAGGCGGTTTGTTGGTTGGTTGTTGCACCGATATAAAACTGGCAGTCGGCATTTTGAATGGCATTCAGTTGACTCATAACAGGCTCCGGGAGCATTCCTTTGCTCGTTCAGTTGGTGGAAATTATGAAAAATGACGCTTGATGATGTTGTCGGCGATCAGCGACGACAACGCGTACACGGTTTCCGACGGGTTATAACCAATAGAGGTCGGCAGCAGGCTGGCGTCAGACACGTAGAGGTTTTTGATGTCGTGAGTTTCACCGCTGGGGCTGACCACCGAGGTTTTGGGGTCGGCTCCCATACGACAGGTGCCTTGCGGATGGAATGAGGTGTAACGGTAGCGCGAGGCTTCGTTATTCAGGCCGTCGATGACGCGGTCGATCTGGTCCTCGTTTTCAATCAGGGTGCGGTTGGAGGTGGGCAGGTACAGGTAGCTGGCTCCAGCGGCAAAGAGGATGCGGGCGTTTTGTTTCAGACCCTGCTTCATATGCTCAAAGTCACTATCATCGACACGGTAGATAATCTGTTTGGCACCGTTTACCAGTTTTACTTCGCCGACGTTTTTATCGTGAATCAGCGTAATCAGCCGCATGCTGTTGGGGTACTTTTCCATATAGGAAACATAGGGTTTGCCGGTACCGGGTTCGGCTTGAAAACTGGCTTCTACCGGCTCCTGTACGGCGTTGAGCTGCAGAAACCCGCCTTCTTCTGGCAGGATATTGGTATCGACATAAACCGAATGGGTAGCACCGTGAAAGTCTTTCACCGGCTTGTCGAACATGGCAGTTACTGACATGGTCGGGTGGCAAGCGAAGTTCTTTCCAACCTGACCACTGCTGTTGGCCAGCCCCGACTGCTGCAGAATAATGGGGGTCTGAATGGGCCCTGCCGCCAGCACGACCAGCGTTGCTGAAATATTGACGGTGGTTTTGACCTTGCCGGTTTTGGGGTCAACGACTTCGGCCAGAACACCCGTTACCTTACCGTTATCCGCGACAATCCGTGAGGCGCGGGTGTCGGCGTAGATCTCGGCTCCGTGATTGCAGGCCCAGGGCAAATAGGTGACCAGCATGGATTGTTTGCGATCGGTCTTGCAGCCGGAGAAACAGAAGCCGGTCATGGCGCAGTCACGGATATTGCGTTTGGCAATACCGGCGGGAATATTCAGTTTTTGCAGGCCTTTTTTGATCAGCTCGGCACCGGAGCTGGTTTCGTAGGCGGCGTTGGGGGTGATGTGCAGATTGGCTTCGACCTTGTCAAAGTAACCCTTCATACGCTCTGGTGTCAGGTCGGTGAGGCCAAACTGTTCACGCCAGATTTTCAGATAATAATCCGGGGTACGGAAACACAAGGCTGCGTTGACGACGGTTGAACCCCCAACGCAGCGGCCCTGCAGGATCGAGATGTCCTGATCGGTGTTGGTCTGGCCGCCTTCATCGGCGTACAGGGTGCCCATAGCCACCGCCAGCATTTCCTTGAACTGGCTGGACGGCACGTAAGGGCCAGCTTCCAGCACCAGCACTTTTTTGCCTTTTTTGGCCAGCTCATAGGCGTTGATGGCACCACCGGCACCAGAGCCAATAATCAATACATCGGCTTTCAGATTCAATTCACCGCTGGCAATATCGGCGGCGGTGTGAATATTCAGGGTATTCGCCTGGTTTGTCATAGTGTTCACCTTTCCATTAAGCGCGATATTAACCACGGGGTTCCGGGGTATTCCCCAATGATTTCAGACCGGCTCGATCACTGATCGGGCCGTCATACCCCAGCGGTGCCCAGCTGTTGGGGATGGCCCAATAGGCCAGCACGGTGAGTTTTTTCAGGCCCATGGCCAGTGCCCGTTGTGGTTCGGTGTTGCCATCGGTCCAGGCATCGACAAAGCGGGTGGCGTCGGTGTCGCTCAGTGCTACAAATGGTTTGCCATATTCGGCTTTGGCGCTGTCATTGAAGTAGCCAATACCACCGCGCAAACCGGCACGAATATCGGCCGCCATACCTGCCAGCAAGGCGCTTTCCAGCACATCCAGCACCGGCAAGGTCGCCGGATCAACCAGTGTGCTGCCTTTGGTGGGTAATGAGATATTCAGCATTTTCTGCAACAGCTGGCGCTCCAGAGCGCTCATTTTGTTATCAGCGGTTAAAATTCCTGCCACGCTGCTGGTGGCCGACAAACTCGCGGCGGCCACGGCAATACTGCTGGCCGCTTGCAGAAAACGGCGACGATTCAGAGAAAGGTTATTCATAAGCGGTTCCTCAGAAGATTTTCAGCAAACGCAGATTCAAGCGGCTGTCTTCCTGAAAGCCTGACTCGGTATGTTGATCCTGGCTGTACTGCAGCAGAATCTGTTTATCCGGCGCAAAGAAATGTGCTACACCCAGCTGCCAGCGCGTGTTGTTGAGGGCGTCGTCCTGTTTGGTATCGGCGACGGTGGTTTCACCGCCGAAATCCTGAAACCACGACAGAGCCAGACGGGTCTGGTCTGACAGGTGATAGCTAAAATGAGTCTGGTAGCCGTATTGGGCGGCCTGTTTGCGGGTAAAACCGAGGAAGTCGTCGTTGTTGCCGAACAGTGTGTATTCCGCAATGACATCCAGGCTCATTGTGTCGGTCAGTGGTGTGACATAGGCCGCCTGAGTGATCAGTTTGTAACGGTTTTCACCGACATTCACCGGGCCCTGATCCGCGTCGTAATCGCCCAGTGGCAACGACAGCAGGGCGGTTAAGCCCACAGACTTGTGTGTGTTCGGATTGTTCATCACCCACAGGGTGCCGCCGACAATCGGGTCGCCGACACCACTGGCCGACATTGCAGGCAAGCCATTCAGTGGTTTGCCCAGATCGACCTTGCCGAAGGGCAAAATCACCTGTGGATCGGCAATCATGCCGCCAATTTCCATAAAATGAACCCAGCGCAACAGACCGATATTGGAGGTTAACTCAGCCTCGACCGGTGCTTTTTTGCCATCGGCATACACCGACGTACGGCTGGCATGCTGGAGATACAACAACCCCAGATCCACTCCGGCTGGAGCCGGGCTGTAATCTCCAGGGTCGGTAGCCACCTGGGCGGCAGAAACTGTGTTGGAAACGCTGGTGGCTAAAACACACAATGCAGAGGTGGCCACGGCGGCACGCAGCATAGATTTGGTCATGAATGTACCCTTGTTGTTATATTTTTTATCACTGGTCAAAATTATTGAGCAAGTGTCGGGCCAGAAAATAAATACTATTAAAAACAATGGGTTATTTGATGCTAGTGGTAGGAGTGTTGCAGGTTGCAACAGTGGAGTTGGAGTTGTCTGGCAGGCAGTGTTGCAGAATGCTGCAGTGACTCACTGGCGTATCCGGTTTGCCAGGGTGTGCACCCGGCACCGATCATTTGATGCCGGTTTTGTAGGAGAGGATTTATCCCCGATATCCGTCAATGCGTTTTACCCGTGTCACACCTTCCCCAGTTTGCGATAAATCGTTGAGCGCGCTACGCCCAGGTGGTTGGCGGCTTTGCTGACGTTGCCGTCATACATCCGTAAGGTCTCTTCGATCAGGCGAATATTTTCGCCGTTAAGACTGTGCTCCGGTTGCGAGAGACTGTGTGCCAAGTGTTGCGTTGGGCTGCCGAGCGGTTGGTATTCGGTGGCGTATTGATTGGTCAGTTCCGTTGGTTGAGCGTGTGCGTAACCGGTAGTCAGTTCTTCGGGCAAGTCGGCGAGAGTGAGCGGTGCTGCGGATTCGGCCAGTGCGTCGGCATAAATCAGCGCGTGTTTGAGCTGGCGTACGTTGCCAGGCCAGGGGAATTGCACAATGAAACGCTGCAGCTCTGGCGTCAGGCTACGGCCAGCGGGATGAACGATCAATCGACTGTCTTGCTGATTGGGCTGGCGGAGGTCGGCGAGCAACGTGTTTGCCAATGCCAGCACGTTTTGTCGTTCGCGCAGCGGTAGCAAGGTGAGCTTGAAGCCATTGATGCGGTAGTAGAGGTCGAGACGGAAGGTGCCGCTTTCGATCTGTTGTGGCAAGTTCTGGTGGGTGGCGCAAATCAGCTGGAAGTTGAGCGCTTGTGCTGGGCCGCCGCCAAGCGGGGCAACTTCGCGGGTTTCCAGTGCACGCAGCAAGCGGGTTTGCAGAGCGGCTGGCATATCGCCTATTTCATCCAGAAACAGAGTGCCGCCATTGGCTTCGCGCAGTTTGCCGAGTTGGCCGCGCTTGTTGGCACCGGTAAAGGCACCGGGTTGATAACCAAACAGTTCGCTTTCGATCAGATTTTCCGGGATAGCGGCACAATTCAGCGATACCAGTGGGCCGTCGGCGGCAGCGCTGTTGTTGTGCAGGTAAGTGGCTGCCACTTCCTTGCCGGTGCCGGACTCTCCTTGCAGCAGAATCGGCAGGCGTGTGATGACCCGGCAGGCTTTGGTGAGATTCTCGTTGATGCGGGTGTCTCCAAAAAGGGTGCTTGCCGTCTGTTTGTCTGCCTGGACTGATCCGGGTGGGTGCCGGATGCGCGCGCTGTTGATGGTGGTGCTGTGGATAGTGGCTGGAATCTGTGCAAACAGGGTGATGCCGTTGTGTAGTCGCAGCGGCAGGTTGCCTTGCTGCAGGCGGCTCAAATCTGCTGAGGCGTTATCGAACAGATGTTCGAAATGCAGCCTGCGGTCGTCTTGCAACTGCAATCCCAGCATCTGACAGGCCAGCCGGTTAGCGCCGGTTATATAACCGGCGGGGTTAACCGCCAGTACCATGGCGTCGCCGCCTGACCCTGCGTTGGGTGTGGAACTCAGGACGATAGGCAGGCTGTCGGGAAGCTGCCGGATCATGTCGGTCTGGATCTGGCGGGCGCATTGCTGCAACAGCAGAAAGACACCTTCGTTTCTGTCCGGGTTGGCACTGGTGATATCCAGCGCACCACAGACCTTGCCCCGTGGGTCAAATATCGGTGTGGCAGCGCAGTGAAACTGGCGGTGATATTCGTTGTAGTGTTCAAAGCCGTAGACGCGGGTGAAACGCTGGTCAGTCAGGGCACACGACATGGCGGAGGTGCCGATAGCGGCTTCGCTCAGCAGGGTGCCGACTTTAAAGGCACTGTCGATACGGACGTCCTGTAGCTGGCTGGAACGCACCGAGCGTATGGCAATGTTCTGGCTGTCGGTGAGTAATATCGACCATCCGGCCCGTGAGATGGCTTGTTGCAGCCATTGCACGTGGGGTTCGGCGGCTTGCAGCAGTGGTGTATTGCGGTCGAGTACCCGGTCGAGGGCGCGGCCATCAAGGAGGTTGTAGTCGGCTTTACCCATCATATCCAGCCCCATGGAGGCACAGCGTTGCCAGGATTGGAAAATATGGCGGTCGAGGGCGTTGTCGGCGACGGATCGGCCTTCCTGAAAGTGTCGGCGCAGGTCGATAAGGTTACTCATTTCTGCTGAAGCCTTTGTTGTTATTTATGTTGGCTATGGTGATCACTTTTTATGATCTTACCAATGATCATCACTCGATGATCTGGCGGTGTTATTGGCTGGCATGGGTATGTATGAGCCTGCCTCCGCTTGTCTGTCCGCGACTGGATTCTCAAGCTAACTCCTGCGAATGGGCTGCCGTCAAGTCTTTATAGGAACCATCTATTTAATTCTGTAAACCGGCTTCGTGATTCAAAACCATCCGTAAGCCCAGAGCGGGCACCGGATTATGATTATATAGATGGCCTCTTTAGCTTGCCTGACTCGAGGGCGTTGCAGTATGCGGATACAAATTGGCGTGATATGGATAGTGGCGGAGTATCTTGCCCGGCTAGCCTGCGTTTACGCCACTTTCTTTGATAAATACAACAACACAAATAACTATGGCGTTTACCGGGTACTGTTATGAAAAAACCACACCTTATTGTGCCAGAAGGCATGGAATTTATTCGTGATGACATCGGCTATGCTCCGGCAGTACTGGCCGGTAATACGCTTTATATCTCGGGTCAGATCGGCCGCGATGATCAACGTCAGCTGGTGGTCGATAAAGAAGCCCAGTTTGTTATGGTGTTCGAGAATATGAAGCGAGTGTTAGAAGCAGCGGGTGGATCGTTCGAGAATCTGGTTGAGATGACCAGTTTCCACACCGATATGCGTGATTTGCCGTTGTTTATGCAGGTGCGCGATCGTTATTTGCAGGGCGTCTACGTCGCCTGGACGGCAATCGGGGCTGCTTCCTTGTGTGGTGCGCCGGGCTATTTTCTGGAAGTGAAAGGCATTGCTCAACTCAACTGATTCGATCACAGGAGCCTGACAGATGATCAAAGACGTATCTGCATCCACGCTGATTGCGGGGTTGATGGCTGTACTGGTGTCGTATTCCGGGCCACTGGCGATTGTGTTTCAGGCGGCCGACAGTGCCAATATCTCCCACGAGATGATGACCTCTTGGGTGTGGGCAATTTCCATCGGTGCCGGGGTGACCAGTATTGGCCTCAGTGCCTGGCTGCGGGTGCCGGTGGTTACGGCCTGGTCGGCACCGGGAACCGCCTTGCTGGTTACCCTGTTTCCCGAATTGTCTCTGAATGAGGCGATTGGTGCCTATATTACAGCTGCGGTAATGCTGTTTTTTATTGGCATCAGTGGTTTGTTTGATCGGGTGGTGCATCTGATTCCCCGTGGGGTGGCGGGTGCCATGATGGCGGGTATTCTGTTTGATTTTGGCCTTGGGGCATTCCGCACTCTGGAGTCGACTCCGGTGGTGGCAACGATCATGGTGTTGGCGTTTGTGGTGTTCAAGTTTTTCAGCCGGGGCTACTTTTTGGTGTTGCTGGTGGGACTCGGGTTTGCCCTGTCGTTCACGGTGCTGCATGCGGATCTCAGCCAGCTGCGTTGGGAGTTGGCAACGCCGACGGTGATTATACCTGAGTGGAGTATTGGCTCGACGTTGAGCCTGGCGTTGCCACTGGTGATTGTCAGCCTGACGGGGCAGTTTCTGCCCGGCTTTGCGATTCTGAAAACCGCAGGTTATCAGGTCTCTACCCGCCCGGTGATTACGGCGCTGTCGTTGATGTCGATTCCCACGGCCCTGTTTGGTGGTATCACCACGGTGGTGGCGGCCATTACTGCGTCGATCTGTACCAGCCCGGATGCGCACCCGGAACCGGACAAGCGTTATATCGCCGGTATTGCCAATGGTGTGTTTTATCTGGTGGGTGGATTGTTTGCGGGTAGCATAGTGCTGTTTTTTACCAGCTTTCCGACCGAGATGATCGCCATTATTGCGGGGTTGGCTTTGCTCGGTGCCATCAGTAACAGCCTGAATGTGGCATTGGAAGAAAAAGAGCATCTGGATGCTTCGTTGGTGGCGTTTATGACCACCGCTTCTGGCATCAGTATTTATGGTATTGGCTCGGCGTTTTGGGGGGTGGTACTGGGCACTGCCGTATTTGTACTCACCAATCTGCTGCGTCGCAAGACACGCTGAGCAGCCTTGGCTACGAGTGTGCAGGGTATGGCTATGAGTGTGCAGCGGCTGGCTAGTGTGGTGTTACCCGATCGTTTTGAATGGACAGTAACTGATAACAACAATAAGAAAAAAGGACACTATGCTGATTTCCTCATTGCGGAGAATGGCTGCGCTTATTGCTAGCGGCCTGTTATTGCTTAATGGCGTTGTTGCTGTTGCTGCCGAGCCGATCAAACTCGGCTTCCTGTATCCCTATACTGGCCCTTATAAAGAAATGGGCATTGCGGAAGCGCGTGCTGCCTTGTTGGCAGTGGAAGAAATTAACGCAGCGGGTGGGGTACTGGGACGACCGTTAGAATTACTGCTGGAAAATACTGCGTCGAAGCCGGACAAAGCCGTCGCCGCTGTGAAATCGGTTGCCAATCAGGGGGCGTCCATGGTCTTTGGTGGTGTTTCCAGTGCGGTAGCGATTACTGCAGGCAAGGAAGCGGCAAAGCAAGGCCTGCTGTTTTTCAGTGCCCATTCCTACGCCAATGCGACCACCGGGGCAGAAGGGCACCGTTATATCTTTCGGGAGTCTTACAACGCCTGGATGAGCAGCAAGGCGCTGTCGTTTTATCTTAACCAGAGCCTGGCGGGTAAACGACTGGTGTATGTGACGGTGGACTATTCCTGGGGGCATTCGACCGAAGCCTCCATGCGCAGCTTCACCAACACCGACGACAACCATGTGAACCCCGGTTATCTGGTGCCATTTCCTCGGCCCAAGCATAGTGAGATCAAGGCTGCTCTGGACGCTGCCCAGCAGTCCGGTGCAGAAGTGATGGTACTCACGATGGCGGGGGATGATCTGGCGGTGGCGATGCAGTTGGTGCACACCATGGAACTGAAAAAAACCATGACGATTATTGTGCCGGGACTGACTCTGGACACCGTTCGGGTAACTGGTGTTGGCTTGTTGGAAGGCGTCGTTAGTACGGTGCCTTGGTGTTGGCGGCTGCCGTACCAGTATGGATTTGAGAAGGGCATCCATTTTGTCGATGCCTTTACCGAGCGCTACGAGAATTACCCCTCCAGCTCCGCTGCCTCGACTTACAGTATTGTTTACCAGTTCAAGGACGCTGTTGAACGGGCGCGCAGCCTGAATAGCGAGCGCCTGATCGAGGCATTGGAAGATCACACCTACATCGGCCTCAAAGATCAGCAAACCTGGCGCGGATTTGATCACCAGAATGTGCAGTCGGTACATGTGGTCAAAGTCAAAACCCGTAACGATGCGATGAAAGACCGTTTTTATCAGGACTACTTTGACATCCTGCTGAGCTTGCCTGGCAATATGGCAGCTCAAACACAGCAGGAATGGACGGCTGCCAGACAAGCCGCCGGTAAGCCGCAGCAGTTGCAGTAAGTGTGATCGCTCGACAATTTGTTGACACTTGTTTGGGCCTTCGGGCCCTTTTTTGTGGCTGTTGTTTGGTGTGCTAATTTTTGTGCGTATGTGAAATTGATCCCGATATACGGGATTTTTTACTTTGAGTGGGGGGACGAGAAGACCAAGCGGTTTACGTTATTTGATGACAAATAAAGTGGTTTGACTCAGGTTTGATCGGCCCTCCAATGACTATATCGACGTGATAGAATCATTCACTACTTACTTGGCAATCAGATTGTTATTCATGAAAATTCGTCATTTGAAACTGGATCACTTCCGCCGCTTCGATTCCTTCGAAATCGACTTCCATGAACAGCTTACGGTATTGGTCGCCCGTAATGGCGCGGGTAAAACCAGTATTCTGGATGCTCTGGCGATCGCTCTAGGACCATTTCTGACCCGCTTGCCTAATGTCAGTGGTAAAAACCCGAAAGACTCTGACTTTCAGGTTTATCCCAATAAACTCAAACCTCCATTTATGAGGATTCAGTGTCAGTCATTTAACGAGCTGCGCTGGGACAGAACTGAAAAACGCGACCAAACCAAAAAAACAGCCAGCCACATACCAGAAGCTCTGGGTATAAAACAATTGACCGATTACGCCGACTCCATGGTGGATGCGTTTAACGACAACAGCGCCTTTGCCTTGCCTTTGTTCGCCTACTATGGAACAGGCCGAGGTGTCTTTGATGTTCCACAGCGAAAACGAGGATTTGGCAAAGAGTTTCCTCGTTTTGAGGCATTGTCGGAGTCACTGGAAAGCCGAACCAATTTCAAACGATTTGTTGAATATTTTTACGCACTTGAAGATATCGAATTGAAGAGTCAGCGGGATGCAAAATCTTTCGAGCTGGAAATACCGGAGTTAAAGGCCATTCGTGAAGCCATTCACCGTATGTTGCCTGAGTTCAGTAACCCCAGAGGAGCCGAGCCGGCAGGAATAGCAGTCGACTGGAATTGTGATGGCACCCTGAAAGAGTTACGCATTGAGCAACTCAGTGACGGTTACCGCATCACGCTGGCGATGGTGATGGATATTGCAGCTCGAATGGCGGAAGCAAATCCAGACATTGAACGTTCAGGGCTGAATAACTCTCTGGATACCGAAGGCGTAATCTTGATCGACGAAGTGGATCTACATCTTCACCCTGGTTGGCAGCAAACCATTTTGCTCGATTTGCAGCGCACCTTCCCCAACATCCAGTTTATCGTTACGACCCATAGCCCTCAGGTGATTTCCTCGGTCAAGCCAAAGTGTCTACGGGTAATCGAGTGGCATGATGAGCAGCCAAGCCTGCACTTGGTCGAATTTTCTGAAGGTGCAGAGTCGCAGAGAATGCTGTTGGATGTACTGGGTGTAGAGTCCTCTCGCGTTGAGCAACTGGATATTGTGCAAAAACTCAAACGCTATCAACAGCTGGTTTTTCAGGATCAATGGGATTCTGACGAGGCACAACAACTGCACAGAGAATTACGTGATTGGGGACAGGAGTACGAGCCAGAGTTACTGCGGCTGGATATGGATGTTCGCATGAAAGAATGGGAGCGTACGCACGAATGAAAAAGGTGCTCAAAGGAATCGAGCCTCCGTTGCTGGCCCGATATAGACACAAGAATCCAACAGGCTCGTGGGATATGTTCAAAAATAGCAGAGCTCGTCGCCAACAGTTGAAACAACAAATAATAGCTGATCAAAGTGGACTCTGTGTCTATTGTGAGATCGACTTGAAAGAGCAGGATAGTCATGGCAACGCCGACTACCGTGTTGAACACTATCACCCCAAGTCAGATATGACAGCAGGACACAATTGGGCACTGGACTGGCAAAATTTGTTGGGCTGTTGTCATGGTGGCAGCAGGCCTGACGTTACTGATGCCGCACATCGCTATACCAGCCCTGATTGCTCATGTGATATTCCAAAGGGAAGTCAAAATCTGGATTCTGTCATTCTGAATCCGCATCAAATGCCGGCTTTTCCACCAATCTTTGCATTTGACCGAACAACCGGCGAGCCAAGCGTTGATAAGGTAAATTGCTCGATTGCCGGTATTGATCCTATCAAAGCACAAGCCACAATCAGAGAACTCAGGCTGGATGCAAAGCGCCTGAATAGTCTGCGTCAGACAGTGCTGAACAAGCTGAATGCCGATGTAAGGAATTTACTTCAACGGAATTCAGAATTATCTGTCGGAGAAGCTCTCGATCGATTAGCGGCAACCTATTTGCAGAAAAATAGTAAACACCATTGGCCCCCTTTCTTCTCCGCTATTCGAAGTTACCTGGGTTCCTCGGCCGAAAAGCACCTTCGCTCTATGGACTATAACGGCTGATATCAATTCGCAAGCGCCGCCTTCTCATACAACCTATCCAGCAGGCTCCTAGCCCATCGGCGTAGCGTCACAAAAGTCCCGTATTTATTTCAAACCGTTCACTTAACGCCTGGATAGGATCTTTACTCAAGCTGTGTTCGCTATTTAAGGCCCGTGACACCATGGATTTGGAGCCAATTGCTGGTAGGTCTGCAGTTCCAGCGTTTGCTGGTCGTGTTGGTCATCAATAGCGGTGGTCATCCGGGACGTGCTTTTATGCCGTTATCGTGCATTAAACAGAGGGTGTCGTTTACTTTCCAGCACGGTAAATCATGTGCGGTACTGGTAGCCCTGAATGACAGTTGTTACCTCTGCAAGCCAGTTTATCCGCTCTGTGCAAGGAGGGGATAGAAGGCTGCACAAATTGGCTATTTGCCTGAGGTGTGGCGGCTTTAAATGGTCGTACAACTCAATAATAAGAACTCAGGCAGAATTATGAATCACTATAAATCCCTCCTCACCGCCGGTGCGGTGTTGCTTTCTTCCGTGTTGTCCAGCGCTTCTGCAGTGGCCAAGGATGAGCCGATCCGTGTCGGTATCATGTTGCCGTTCAGTGGTGTGTACGCTGCGCCGGGAGATGCCGGTCGTAATGGTTTGAAGATGGCGCTGGAACAAAACGCCGACAAACTGCATGGCCGTACCATTGAATATATTGAGATGGATACCGAGGCCAGGCCTGATCGCGCGCCGGAAATCGCAACGTCGCTGATGAGTCAGAAAGACGCGGACTTTATTGTTGGCCCGGTGCATTCCGGGGTGGCGATGGGGATGCTGAAAGTGCTGCGTAATAAAAAGCCGATTGTGATTATTCCTAACGCTGGTGTCAATGCAGCGACGGGCCCTTGGTGTGCGCCGAATGTGTTCCGCACCTCATTTTCTGCCTGGCAGCCGTCGTATCCGATGGGCCAGGTGGCACTCGACCGGGGTTACAAGAAGGTAGTGACCATGAGCTGGAACTACGGTTTTGGCAAGGAGAGCCTGGCGGCGTTTGAAGAGTCGTTTACCAAGGGCGGCGGCAAGGTGCTGAAGCAGATTATGGTGCCGTTTCCGAAAACCGAGTTTCAGTCGTATATCACTGAAATTGCCTCGCTGAAGCCGGATGCCGTGTTTGTGTTTTTTGCTGGTGGTGGCGCGGTGAAGTTCGTCAAGGACTACGATGCCATGGGTCTGAGCGGCAAGATTCCGCTGTTGGGTTCCGGTTTCCTGACCGAAGGCACGTTGGCCGCTCAGGGTGATGCTGCTGAAGGGATTGTCACGGGTTTGCATTATGCCGACGATCTGGATAATCCGGCGAACCACGCTTTCCGTGCTGCGTACAAAGCCGAGTTTGGCAAAGACGCTGACTTGTACGGCGTGCAGGGTTTTGATACCGGTTTGCTGATCGCCCAGGCGGTTGACCAGTTGAACGGTAATATCAGTGACCGTGATGCCCTGATCCGGGTAATGGAAGCGGCAGTGATTCCCAGCCCGCGTGGCGAGTTCCACTTCTCTAAAGCCCATAATCCGATTCAGACCATTTACCTCCGTACGGTTGAGAATGGCGTTAACAAGGTGTCCGGTATTGCCGCCACGGCATTGGAAGACCCCGCTCGCGGTTGCAAGCAGTAACTGATCATCCTCCACTGGTTGTACTGCTCGGGTGTTGCGAGGCGGGTGCAGCTGGTGGAGTTTCTGAATGACTCTTCAAGGCGATCGCTTTTATGGATTTCGCAATATTTCTTGTGCAGCTGCTGAATGGTGTGCAGTACGGCTTGCTGCTGTTTCTGATTGCATCAGGGCTGACGTTGGTGTTCGGGGTGATGGGAATTCTCAACCTGGCTCACGGCTCGATGTATATGGTCGGGGCTTACCTGGCCTGGTATTTCACCCAGCATACCGACAGCTTTTTGCTGGGTGCATTGTTGTCAGCGGCGGTTGCACTGGCGCTGGGTGTCGTCATTGAAAAGACACTGATCTGCCGTCTGTACAAACGTAACCACCTTGATCAGGTGTTGCTGACCATCGGTATGATTTTTGTGTTTAACGCACTGCAGAGTTTGCTCTGGGGGAATGACTCTCTCGGGGTGGATGTGCCCGAGTTGCTGAGTGGTTCGATCCGGCTCACCGAGCTGGTGGAGTATCCCGTCTATCGACTGTTCGTTGCTGTGCTTTGTCTGGTGCTGGCGGCTGCCCTGTATCTGGTGATCAACCGCACCCGGTTGGGGATGTTGATCCGTGCCGGTGAATCCAACCGCGAGATGGTCGAGTGTCTGGGCGTGGATATCAACCGTCTCTATACCATCGTCTTTGGTGCCGGAGTGATGCTGGCGGCGCTGGCCGGGGTGATTTCTGCACCTATCGCGTCGATTGTGCCTGGTATGGGCGAGCACGTGCTGATTACCTGTTTTGTGGTGGTGGTGATTGGTGGCATGGGGTCGATCAAGGGAGCCTTTGTGGCGGCGCTGATGGTGGGCATTGTCGATACCTTTGCGTCGGTGCTGTTCCCCGGCGTGGCGTCAATGGTGGTTTATATCCTGATGGCGGTGATTCTGCTGATCAAGCCGCAAGGCCTGTTTTCCAACTAAGGGCGGTATTTCGCGATGTTTTTTACCAACAAGACCGAACAGCTGTTCGTCTGGCTGTTCTTTCCGCTGGCGTTGCTGCTGCCATTATTTCTGGAGCAGAACGTCTTCTATGTCAACAAGCTGACCACGGTACTGATTTTCGCCATCTTTGTGATGTCGCTGGATTATCTGGTCGGCCGCTGCGGCATGATCACCCTGGGCCATTCGATGTTTTATGGCCTGGGCGGTTATCTGTTTTTTATGATTGCGCCGGAATACGAGGCCGTGAACTTCTGGGTGTATACCTTTTATATCTGTGTGCTGGCAGCGGCTATTGCACTGGTGGTCGGGGTGATTGTGCTGCGTACCAGCGGTATCTATATGATTATGATTACACTGGCGATTGCCCAGATGTGCTTCTACTTTTTCTCTGACTCCATCCATTTTGGCGGTAACGACGGTCTGTTTATTCTGGTGAAACCGGATACCAGCCTGTTCGGCCTGGCATTTTTTGACCTTGATGATCCAATTCATTTTTACTACTTCTGTTTGCTGTCGTTATTCAACTGCATGGCATTCTGGAAGCTGGTGCTGGCATCGCGCTTCGGTCGCATTATGGATGCGGTAAAAAACAATCCCGATCGCACCACGGCGCTGGGTTACAACGTGTTTCTGTTTCGGCTGATCAGCTACGTGATGGCGTCGGCGCTGGCATCGTACGCAGGCTATTTGTTTGCGCTGCAGTACGGATACGTCAATCCGTCGATGATGTCCTGGCAAACTTCCGGGTCGGCGTTGGTGATGTCGGTTCTGGGTGGGATGGGCAGTATTTACGGTGCGATTCTGGGAACGGCAGTGTACGAAGGCTTACATTATATTTTTGAGCATATGACCGAGCACTGGCTGTTGCCGATGGGCTTGATGATTATCGCTATGGTAATGGCGTTTAAGTCCGGTATTGCCGGCTTTATCGAGAACCTGGTGGAGCGTCGTAAATGAGTCAGGATATCGTGCTGCAAACCGAAGGTTTGTGTAAATACTGGGGCGGCTTGAAAGCGCTCGACAATATGAATCTGGCTTTTCATGACAAGTCATTACACGGCATTGTTGGCCCCAACGGTGCGGGCAAGAGCACCTTGCTGAACATGCTCTGCGGTGCCTATAAGCCTACCAGTGGTCGAATTCTGCATCAGGGTGATGCCATTGAGGATATTCGTGGCTATGAATTTGTCCGTCGGGGCATTGGCCGTGGCTTCCAGAAAACCAATATCTATCCACAGGCGACCTGCCTGGAAAACTGCTGCGTGGCGGCCCAGCGTCGTACCGGTGGCAGTTTCAATATCTTTGCCATGCGCAATCGCGACAAGCTGCTGATCGAGATGGCAGACGAAGCGCTGCTCCGGGTCGGCCTGGGTCACCGTCGTGATACCGTCGCGGCGCAAATCAGTTACGGCGAGCAGCGGCAGCTGGAAATCGCCATGGTGCTGGCCACTGCGCCATCGGTATTACTGCTGGATGAACCGATGGCAGGGATGGGTCATGAAGAATCCCGGCTGATTATCGAGCTGCTACAAACCCTGAAAACAGACTACTGCATTGTACTGGTAGAACACGATATGGATGCCGTCTTCGAGCTGTCGGATCAGCTGACCGTGATGGTGAACGGCCAGCATCTGGTGACCGGCACGGTCGAGGAAGTCCGCAATGATGTGCGGGTAAAAGAGGCATATCTGGGCCAGGGCGACGAGGTAATCTGATGACACAACTACTGACTGTTCGTGGCTTGCACACCTTTTACGGTGAAAGCCACATATTACACGGCGTCGATTTTACCCTCGAAGCCGGGCAGGCGATGAGCCTGATGGGACGTAATGGCATGGGCAAAACCACCACGCTGAAATCTGTGCTCGGGCTGGTCACGCCTCGCGGTGGCGAAGTACTGTTTAATGGCTCCGACCTGAGTACGCTACCGACCTGGAAGCGCATGCGCCAGGGCATTGCCTATGTGCCAGAAGGTCGTGGCATGTTCCATAACCTGAGCGTGAAAGAACATTTGCAGCTGGCTGCCCGGCCAGGCGCTAACGGCCAGCAGGATTGGCATTATGACCGGGTGCTGGAAACCTTTCCCCGGCTGGCTGAACGCCTGACCAACCTGGGCACCCAGTTGTCTGGCGGTGAGCAACAAATGCTGGCGATCGGACGGGCATTACTGACCAACCCGGACTTGTTGATTCTGGACGAGGCCACCGAGGGATTGGCACCGTTGATTCGTAAGGAGATCTGGGAGGTGATTGCTCATATCAAAGACAGTGGTATGTCTACTCTGATCGTCGATAAGAACATCCAGGTCTTAAAAAACTTGTGTGATCGACACGTGGTGCTGGTGAAGGGGCAGGTGGTCTTTGACGGTGATACGGCAGAGTTACTGAGCGATCTGGAAACGGTGGAAACCCATCTGAGTGTTTAAATTAAATGTGAGTGGCGGGGTGCAGCAAGCGCAGCATCCCGCTCTCACAGATAGGTCTCGCAAGTAAATTGGCGAGTAATTTGAAAATGGTCAAGGGCTGTTGGTGCGTTGGATAAAAGGCAGCAGGTCTAACGCGCCTTTAAGGTCACCGACGGCAGCTCACCAAAAGTGTCCTTGTACTCGGAAGAAAAACGCCCCAAGTGCGTTACCGAATAATCCATGGCCGCTTCGGTAACGTTCCGAATCGCCCGGTTGCTTTTCAGCTCGCGATGGATGGCGAGCAGCTTGGCCTGTTTGATGTAACGTTTGGGAGTGGTCGACAAACCATTGGCAAACAGGGAATACAGCTTGCGCACACTGATACCCGCGACGGCCGATAACTCTTCGACGGTCAGGTTTTCCTTGATATTGGTATCAATATAGCCAAGCACCCGTTGTATGGTTTTATCTTCCGGGGTGGTGGGGGGCATCACATCCATCAGATTACTTTGAAAAGTGTTCAGCAGCTTCTGCACCAGCAGGTCGCGGTAGCTGGAGGATATTCCATTCAGACTGAGTTCGGATTCTTCGCTGGCTTCATAAAACACCGCTTCAATACAGGATAAAAAAGATTGCGACTGGCGAATATCCCGTACTTTACGTTCAAACAGAATGCCACTTTTTGGCAACCGCCCGGCAAATTCGACACAGGTGTTATTAATGACTTCCCGAGGGATTTTAACGATCAGCTTTTCACAATCATCGCTGTAAAGAAGATCGATTTTTTCACCCGGATTCATCATCAGCGCCTGACCGCTGGTTAATACCATATCGGTATCGGAAAAGCGCCACTGACATTCACCGCGCATAACAATCTGAAAGTGATAAATATCTTCAAGGCCAGGACAGGCCACGCGAACCTTGTTGCCATAACAGATACGCGACAGTGACAGGTCGGAAAACTGGCACAACGACAGTTGCGAACGCGAGATTTCTGGTCCCATCAGCTCCAGACGATGACGCCCCACATGTTTGTTGACATGGTTGGATACCTCATCCGGTGTGGTGTTGATACAGACGGCTGAATTATTGAGTACGCTGTGTAACATGCGAATTCTCTTTTATTGTTATTATTTCACTTTACCCCGATTGATACCCATAGTCGAATTGACGGTATAAAAAACAGCCTGTATTCCTGCGAATGAAACGGGATTTATATCACCCAAAAATGGCCCTTTATAACTCGCGGAAACGGGCTTCCAAATGCCTGGTTTTGAGTGATAAACCGGTAGGCTCTTGGGTGGCAGGCATATAAAAGCACCACGACTGCTGCACTTATCTGGGTTAAACGTCACCTCACAAGGCTCATTTATTCCATATCCACTGCCGTTTTTACCGATTTTTGGGGTGTATTTTTTATCGCACTTGGCCTGTTTTGATGTATTTAAGGCCAGCGTCGGCTGCCGCTGTTGGTGTTGATGTCCTGAAAACAGGATTACATTATTCCGTCTGGATGACCTCGCGCAGTCCCTCTGGCGCGTGGGTATGGGTATCATTTAGCCAGACGGCTGTCCGCCATCCACATTGGCAAGCCCAGCACAGACACGCTTTACACAGGATCTCGAATGAATATCAAACTCTCGGTTGTCGATCAGTCACCGGTTCACGGTTCCCATAGCCGCAGGGAAGCACCGGAGCTCACCCTCGAACTGGCACGGATGTGCGATGAACTGGGTTACCACCGTTATTGGGTGGCCGAACATCACGACAGTATTCACTTTGCCAACCCCTGCCCGGAAATACTGGTTGCCACCATTGCAGCCCAGACGCGCCGTATCCGTGTTGGCAGCGGTGGCGTGATGCTGAGTCATTACAGCCCGTTAAAAGTGGCAGAGTGCTTCCGCATGCTCGCCACCCTGTATCCTGACCGCATTGACCTCGGCGTCGGACGGGCACCAGGTGGTTCCGGTTTAAGTTCAGCGGCACTGGCCTATCCCTATCGCCCGTTACATGGTGATGCCTATGAGCAGCAAGCGCAGCTGTTGGGGCAGTTTCTGGACGGCACCGTGCCAGCCAATAACCCGTTTCACAGCCTCAGTGTGATGCCAGACAACGAGCCAACCCCTGAGCGCTGGATGCTGGGTTCCAGTGGCGGCAGTGCCGGACTGGCTGGCAAGCTGGGTTACGACCTGGCATTGGCGCGATTTATTGCCCCGGATCACTGTCACCCGTCGATTTTTGAAGGCTGGCAGCAAGCGTGGCAAAAAGCCGGTCATCAGCGCCAACCCAACAAACTGCTCGGCATTGCCTGTATCTGTGCCGAGACGGAAGCAGAGGCAAAGCTTCGGGCTGGTACGGCGGTCTATCGTAAAATGACAGCACAGCAAGGCACGCCGGAAAATTTCCTGACACCCGAGCAGGTGCAGGATCGCTACCGGCAAATGTCGCCGTCTGCGCAGGCCGACTACGACCATATTCTCAGTGGCTATACCGTCGGTACTGCGGATCAGTGTCTGGCCGAGATGGAACAACTGAGCCAGACGTTTGACTGGCCAGCCAACACCCCGAACTGCGTTCCGAACTGGCGATTCAGGCAGCACTGGCGCTCTCGCCACCCACACCTGCCGCATTAAACAAACACATCACCAAAGCCCTGCCAAAACGCACGGGCCTGTGGGAATACCGCAAGGTGGCGCAATATTTTGACCGCGCGCTGTTACAGCTACTGCCGGTGATCGACCACATCGCCAACCTGCCAGCCGAGACTGCGCTCAACTGGAGCGCCAAGGCCTTACAACGGCTGGGGAGCGTGCTGGAACAAATTGATGATTCGGGTGGTTTTCGAGAGGCGCTGGAATACACCCTGGGCAAGGCAATCAGCCGCGACGTTGCCCGGCTCGACTGGCCACAAGAACGTAAGCTGACCTGGTTACTCAACCAACAACTGGACAACAGCGACCTGTTCCCATCGGTGGCGGAGCTGGAACTGTCCGATGGAGAGAAACAAGCGTTTTACCAACAGGTAAGAGCAGAATTTGATCGCATTGATGTTACCAGCGATTACCGCCAGAGAACCCGCAACCAGCGCCTGAACAACCTCGCCGGGTTACTGACCAGTCGACCGGCACCGACATTAAGCCCCCGTGAACGGTTGGCCATCGACGAAAAAACAGCCACCACCGCATGGGAGTGCCTACGCCTGGCCGAAGGCTGGCTGAATCTGGATGACGAACTGAGCGCAGAAGACTTCCTGCTACGAGCCAGATCACTGCCACATGACGAGCATAACCGAAACCGCTTTGACGACGTGCAGCAACGCATCGATCTGGCGTCGGGCAAGGCCGTCAGCGTCTGGCAGCAGCGCTGGCAGAACTTCCAGCAAAGCCCCGGCTACAAGGACTGGAAAATCCTCAATGCGCTGGTGGAAGACTACTCGCTTCAGGCCAGCGTCCCAGCCGACTGGCAAGCTCAGGCCGACGCTTGTTTGCGTCAAGCACTCACCCAGCCTGCCAATTCAAAACCGAGCTGGAGGATGCGCGCCGTGACCGACGACATGGTCAATTTCTACCTGGCCACCTCGCAACCGGAACAAGCCCTGGCCTGGGTCAAACAGCAACCGGTAAGCATGACAGCCATGATCAACACCCTGAAGCAGCCTGCCAACTATCAACAGGCATCAGATACCGTGATCGCCCTGGCCGCCAGCGCATTAAACGACCGGGTGGCCATCACCCATAACCAGGCCTATGCCGAAGCTGTAGAAGCTCTGCAGCAACTGCAACAAGGGTGGGGCAGCGACGGAGACGACGGGTTTCGCCAGCTGGTGCGTGAACTGGAGGCAACCAACCGCCGCAAAACCAATTTCGTCGCTGGACTAAAAAGACACTTCAGCGACTACCTGAAATAACCACCCAAAAGAGCGAATTTGGCCAGACTAACAGGTAGCAGTAGAGCATCCATAAAAAAGCAGATACAATACGCGGCCTTGATTCAGGTAATCCTAGCCTGAACTCATCGACCGCCCGTAGCTCAGCTGGATAGAGCGTTGCCCTCCGGAGGCGAAGGTCAGAGGTTCGAATCCTCTCGGGCGGACCATTCTCAAAGCCGTTCTGGCGATAGTAGTTACTAACTTCTAAAAATTGAGACCATTTTGAGACCACGTCTGAAAATGCGATATCAGGGCTCAAGCCGTTTTTGACCTTTGCCCTCATTCTCAAAAAATCACTCCGCAGGCCAGTAAACCCGGACCAATGGCATAAGCGTTCTGCCTTCGACATCGAAGCTTTCGTAATGAGTCACAATCAAATCTGCCAGGTCGTCCATATCCACCAATGTCAGCTGCATGGTGGAGCGTTCCGCTTCGTAGCGGGCCTCTTTGCTAAAGCCTCCAGTACTGAGATACAACCCATTATCACCTTCGCGCAAGGCGCCAATGAAACTGCGTACGGTGGGTGACCCGATTTGCCCTTTGCGATGTTTCACCTCTACCTTTATTCGAGGACTGGTCAACCCCAGACCGTCTGGTGAGGCAATAATATCGACACCACGATCAGGCCCCTTTGGAGATACTTTGGTCTTGAATCCCATAGCTCGCAAAACAGCAGCCATCATTTGCTCCATTTCATCGGCATCCAAGGCTTGAAGCAGGTCCTTAATCAACTCATGGCTACGGCTGATGACCTCCTCCTTGACTTGCTCTAACTGAACCTCTTCGGTGAGTCCATCAGATGTTTTGGCTGGATTACCTTCAAGCGCATTTTTCAGTTCTGTCTGACAGTCGTTATTCAAAGCAAACAAGGTCAAGGTAGAGCCCAGTGTGTTACGCACAGCTGCCGACAAGTCATCTCGCCGGACTTTTCCCAGCCACTCAATCTTTCGACGACTGCCATAGTCGTGCTCTTCGTCATCAGCGGCGTAGTAGTATTCGCCCTTATCCTGGCCAATCAAGTATTCCCGGGTTTCAGGGCCATAGGAAATCACCAGATCACCGGCCTGAATCTCGTCACGAAACTTGCGTAGCATAGCCAACGCGTTGCCAGTTTTGCCTGAATTTCCATAGATGGCCACATAGACAGAGCGCAGATCTTCCGCTGTTTGGTACTGCGTCAGATCACCGAGTTCATCCCAGCCGATTGCAACATAATCACCCCCAGAAAAGTCCTCAAAATAGCGGCCGCCTCTTCCTGCTCTTACCATCCATCCGTTCATTAGTGCTGTGTCCATTGTTGTTGGGTGGGTCAAGTCTTTGCGGCGTTCTTCAAAACTGAAAGCCGAGACGGTTGAAAAAGTACCCAGAGGAATCAGATAGTACTTAAAGTAAACAAATAGCTTATAAAGGCACTAAAATGCCTTGAGATATTCGTTGGTGGATACGATACCTCATCGCAAATGGATTGGGGGTTCCCGGTCGGCGTCTGGGCTCTGGAAAACGCTTCAATCCCCAATCTTCATAGTCGGTTCCGACGCATCCTCTGCCACCTTCGCAGATTTAGCACATCAAAAGCACGATTCTCTTGCTCCGGGTTTAGTATGTGTCTTCCAATGGGCCGAGCTACCAGGTCTGCCAGTTGTAGACCTGCTGAGTTGGACGCTTTGCTGGTCATTCGTAATTTGAAAGGCAGGCCCTGATGGAAGCGGTTCTCACCGTCACAAATACGGCGAAATTCCACTTCCGTGGGCGGCATCGAGATAGCAGTTTGCAAATTTGCATCTGGCGCACTCTCCAGCACCATCAACAGGCGTGATTCGATATTGTGCAGGCCCAGCTTCTGTTGCTCCTGGACAAAGCGAGGGTGACTGGCATTGACAGCCTGGATCATCAGATAAAAAACGTTTTCGCCCAGACGGGTGTCGAGCAGGTAAGGGGCCGGAGCGGCTGGATCCTGGTTTGGTTTTGCCCCCTGGGGATGAGGTATCACCATGGCGTATCCGCCCTGATGATAAAGCAGAGGTGCTCGGCCAAAGTCTTCAAAAACCTCAACTTTGCCGATCAGAATCCAGTGATCACCGGCATCAATATGCTCGAACAAGCTGCACTGGAAGTTGCCAGAGCAACCATCAAATACCGGAGCTCCACCAAAACCCTGGCGGAAACTGATACCGGCATATTTATCATCCGCCGGGCGAGCGAAGCCGTTGGACAGCTCGATTTGATCAGAAGCTAAAATGTTGACAGTGAAATGCTGTGCGGCCTGAAAGGTCTCCCAGGCACTGGAGCGTTTGTCGAGGCTCCAAAGAATCAGCGGTGGATCCAGCGATACCGAATTGAAGCTGTTGGCGGTGACGCCAACCTTGTTTCCATCCGCATCGATCGCCGTAACAATGGTGACACCACAAGCGAAGTTACCCAGTGCGCGGCGGAACTGGCGTGGGTCAAAAGGTGTTGCAGAACTCATAATACGCTCCCGTGGGATCTGCATCAGACCCCTTTTATTGTCGGTTCCTCCATCCTAACAAGCTGTGTTGGCGGATCACGGTCGATAACCCGAAAGCGCTTTTCAATCTTTTTTGGCTTCGTACGGTTTTGTTGATCAGGGCAGACATTACTCCAGGTCGTTGTCATTCAGTTTGTTACCAAAGATGCTTGCTCAGGATCATAAGAGACCCCTTCTATCTTTCCAGAGCGAATCAGTTCAACTGTTTCGTCAATAACGTGAAATGGCACCAAAAACCATTCGCGGGGTTTCACTGGCTTGCCGAAGCGATCATTAATCACCAGATCAAGTTGCGCAGCGGCAAATATACGATGGAGCAGATTTTCAAGTCTTGTCCGGTTAATTCCGACCAACTTGTAAGTGGCAACAACATCCACTGCAGCCAATAAATAGGTAGCATCATTTTCAGCATTGGCGATACGGGTTTCGACCTTGCCCCCTGTCACACCAATTTTATGAATCAAGTCGCGATGCTGTGCTACAGCTGGATGGTCAGAGTGACTGCGCAACACATAAATCGTACCGCTTTCAATATCGTCATCGTTCGACTGGTCACTGAATAAAGGGCCCGCGTCTGGCTCTGTCACACGGCGGCCTGCCTCATCTTTGTAGAGGGCTCTTTGTAGAGAGCGCAACAGAATATTACTTTCGGTTCCATTGGAATAAATCACTCGCAGTCGGGCATCGTTATCGCCGTTTGGCGCTTTAATGGTTTCGCCCACTTCCGCCACGTATGCCAGCTGTCCACCAAGAATAAACAGATTACTCAGCTCAATACTGGCATCTTGCTTGAAACGGCGGGTTTTACGAAGACCGTCTTTTATTTCTCGTTCCACCCGTTCAAATACAGATCGAAAGTTATCGAAGTCCTCGCATTTATCTCTCTTTGCAACTTCGTCAACTTCTCGCTTTTGCGCCGTACTGCGTACGTGCTTTAACTCCGTTAGCGAGCCACCCGCAATGCCTTCCAATTCAGAAAGCAGCTCGTCGTCAGAAGCGTCATCAACATCGTAAGATGGAGAGTCTTCGTTGACTCCTGAATTGGCAGCAGGAGTAGCCGTTAGCAGCCCCTGATGATCAATAGGCGACAAAAGCTCATGGTATTCAGCCAACGAGCGCAGTCGCTCCAGACGGGTGGCGTACATTCGCTCGAAAATATTTTTGTTTTCCCCATGCTGCGGAAGATGCTTGTGCTCATCGTAAAAGCGCTGAATATCTTCAAAGCCCGCAACAACGCGTTGCTCTTTGGCTGACAACACCTGTTTTTTTTCAGGCTTGGCAAAGTCATCCAGCTCATAACGCAGATCATCAAGATCAATCATAACGACCCTCGTCTTTATAACGGACAAAAGCAGCAGCCCCTTCGGCCATTTTCTTTTCCCACGCATCGGTTGCACTGATGGATGGCAAACGCCCGCGCTCTTTCTTGAATTTTACCGCACGTACCGCGAGCTCTTTCGCTTCTTCAGGTGTAATCCTGGTGGTTTTTGCTGCAATCGCCGCCGCGACCTGTTTCAAACTTTCCTCGCTCATGGTTTTTGCAAGAATGGCATATGCCTCACTGAAGGGATTGATATGGTCGATCAGATCAATATCCAGCTCTCGCACATCCATGGCGTATTTACGGATGCCATCAATAAGGGCGGTATTGGTGGGTCGTGGTTCGTTACCTTCAGCAGCGCCTGCGGTGAGGCCGGTTTGCTCAGCAATATCGAGGGCAACCTGTTTCCCTTGCTGAATCAGACTCAACGCCGTGATCGCATGCTGGCGCACAGATTCCTGATCTTCTTCGCCCAGTTCAGGGTAACGTTCCTTGATAATTTTACCCATACGCACCTGGGTTAGCTCCTCCGGCACCATCTCTTCATCGAATAAACCGCGCTCAATCGCTGTTTTGTCCTGCACAAAGGTTGCGATGACTTCGTTCAAATCTTCCCGGCAGATTCGAACGGCTTCTTTGCTTTTGGGTGATACCAAACCATTGATTTCAATCTGAATCTGGCCAGTAGCATCGTTAAAACCCACATTCGTTTTGCCGGGATCATAACCGCCTTCTCCATAATCAAAGCCTTCAGTCGGCTCATTGGCTGGATTTTTGGGGCGAAACTCAAAACGGGGGGCCAGTACTTGCTCCATCAGCAAGCTGGCGGCAATCGCTTTCAAAGTGTCGTTAATGGCTTCGACAACAGCCTCTTCGCTGGCATCCGGTTCGGCAATCAGGTTGGTAAAACGTGCTTTCAACTTGCCGGGAGCATCCCGGGTAGCACGACCAATGATCTGTACCACTTCCGTCAGGCTGGAACGATAGCCAACGGTCAGGGCATGCTCACACCAGATCCAGTCGAACCCTTCTTTGGCCATACCCAGAGCAATAATAATGTCGACGTAATCCCGGTTGTTTTTCTGGGATGGGTCTTTGAGCGCCGCCGAAACCTTGTCACGATGCTGGGCATCGTCGACCAGATCCGCAATTTTCAAAACTCGGCCTGATGGTGTTTTGACCAGCTGAAAGCCGGTATCAGGATCAATTCCCTGCCACTCACCCAACTCTTCAATGATGTGTTCAACCTCGCGGATTTTATCCTTGGTGCTTTCACGGGAATTCACACTGGGAATATGAATGATGGTTTTTTCATCCGGGTTCAATACCTTGAGCAAGTCATCCGAGTAAGGGCCGGTGTAGAAAAAATAGCCGATATCAAGCTTTTTCAGGTACTGATAGCCATTCAGTTGCTCGTAATAGGTGTAGGTTACGGTTTCAAAGCGGGCTTCGTCCTCAGGAACCAGTACCGCTTCAGCATCACCCCGAAAGTAGGAACCCGTCATCGCAACAATATGGACCTTGTCACGGGCAATCAGCTCAGACAGTTGCGCGCCCAATCGGTTTTCCGGATTAGCAGAAACATGGTGAAACTCATCCACCGCAATCAGGCAGTCATCGAACGCCGCAATGCCGAATTTTTCTACTGCATTGCGGAACGTAGCGTGTGGACAAACCAGAACCTGATCATCACTTGCTAAAAAAGAACCCACGGAATCCGCTTTGCTGCCCTCGCCAGGGCTGTTACACAGGTTCCATTTGGGCTCAACATGCCAGTCAGCCCAGAACCCAAACTTTGACAATGGCTCATCAACAAAGCTGGAACCAATAGATTTCTCAGGCACCGTGATAATGGCTTTACGCATACCCTGGTTGTGTAATTTATCCAGCGCGATAAACATCAAGGCACGGCTTTTACCCGACGCCGGGGGCGACTTAATCAGCAAATACTGCTCACCGCGTCGCTCGTAAGCGCGCTCCTGCATCGGGCGCATACCCAGCTCGTTTGATTTGTTTGACTGGCCGCTCTGCGCGTAGGTCACAGAAACTGCAGGCACATTGTTTTTCATAATCCAGACATCCTTCCAGGCTCTCGCCAGTCCTTAAAATTCCAGCTATCGAGCAGGTTTCTCGCGGTAAACAAAAGCGCGCATAAAAAGCTCATAACTGCTCATAACTGCTCATAACTGCTCATAACTTCCAACCAAGGGTTATTCGCCAGGCATGGTGTAGTAGGCTCCACGTCGCTCACCATGCTGCTGAAGTTTTTCTTCTTCTTTAAGTTTTTTGAGCAGATTGGCAGCTTGGTCTTTATCCAGATGGCACAGCTCCATCACTTCAGCACGCTTGATTTGGCCATGATGCTGTACATGCGACACCACCATCTGCTCATTCTGCAGCCGGGTGAAACTTGCCTGGCGAGTATAAGCAACCTGATCGCCTTTCACCTGATACATGGCTGCTGAAAGCGTATACGTCCGGCCTCGGGTCTTGCCGTGTGCTTCAACCAGTCCAGCCTCAACAAGGGATTCAACAGCGCGCTTGGCGGCACTGACATCCTGCTGCACCAAGGCCGATAACTCTTCTACATTCAAACGCTTATGTGCTTTGAGGGCAGATAACACAATCAGGCTGTTCACAGGCAGGCTGCCCTTCTGCTTCTCCTGTTCAACCACCAGGCGCAGAAAGACCTCGTCGGCCTCCACCGTCTCAAGACGCAGAATCACATTGTTATAATCCGTGCGGCTGTAATCCGGCTGCGGGCGACCAAAGCGCAGCATGCCACGGTAAATCTTGTCTACCCCCCGACCGGAACGCTCCACCACACCAATGCGTTTCATTACGTCCGCCAACCGTGGATTGCGTGGTCGGGGTTCCGTGCTCAGCAGATTACTCAGGGTCACGCCATCCACCAGACCGCCGGGGTTGCTGATGGTCAGCCCCAGATCATCCAGGCGCACATGCACTGCCCCCAGTCTGTGGTAATCACGGTGCACCAGCGCATTGGCGACGGCTTCACGGAAGGCTCCACGATCCACCATGGGGACAGGTACACGAAACAAACCCACCTGAATCTCGCGCTCCGGGTTATAGGGTAAAAAGTTGGTCTCCAGCCACTCCAGCGCTTTTAACAAGGGGAACCGGCGAAATTCATTAAAACGCACATCCTCCTGCTCCAATACCTGAAAAGCGAGTTCATGCGTCGGTACAACCTCACGCAGTGCTGACTCGCGCCCGATTACCAGCAAACCGGTCAGTGTTGGCAAGCGTTCGCCGCTGGCCGACCGGGCAGTGAAACCCAGGGCGGCATCCAGCTGCTCGTCGTCCAGCTCCAGCAACACCCGATCACCGCCGTAGCTCTGTACCGCCTGACGCAGACGTTCACGCTCAATCGGGTCAAAATCGGCGACGGTCGCAGCGACCATTATCTGAGCCGACGCGTCGGATATACCAATGCTTGAAGACCGGCTGGCTCGCTCATGTGGCAACATGGCTACACACTCCGGTGTACCGTCCTGTTTTAACCGGCGACGCAGGTACTGGCCTGCCGTAGTGGCAATTTCTGAATGAATCGCTTTGGGCACGGTGATTCGCGCAACCTGAAGCTCGTTAACCGCTACCGCTTCGACGCTCACCTGTAACGCAGGCGAGGTGCGTGCGGCAATCAGGCCGGTTAAACCCGCAAGGTGCATATGTTCTTTATGTAAACCGGTCGGTGTGCCGTCGTCTTCCACACCTAACCAAAGCTCACCGCCTTCAGAATTAGCCAAACATACCAGCGCCTGCACCAGTTCATCATCGCGCAGACGTTTGCGGTCGCTTTTGAACTCCACCGTGAGAGATTCTTCGGCTGGAATATGGGGATCCGTCATGGCTGACCTCGCTTGCCCTTCGTGCCCGTCGCTGCCTCAGCCGTCATTTTGGTGTACAGCTCAAACAGCTTTTCCAGTCGTTCGGTGTCGTTGCGGAAGCGGCGACCGATATAGATACGCTCCAGCACTTCGTCATTACGGTCATGAGCGGCGCGCAGGTCAGCGGGCATGGCATCGGGTTTATACAAGTCGGCGATGGTCGCCGGGAAATGCGCTTCACGGGCGAGCAGAATATTCTCAGCGCAGCGGGTCAGGTCTTCTTTGTTTTTTTCGGTGAGTTTAGGCACGGGGAAGGTGTTCCAACCCATCGTGTTGGAGTAGCGAAAGTCTGTTTTCATCTTTCCGCAGACAGTGGCAATCCAGACCAGGTGAATACGGGAGGCGATTAGAGCCATATTCCAGAGGGGGGCGTCGAAAAGTGCAAAAGCAAGATTCGTGACCGTGGAATGATTATCGAGCAAGCCTACCGGTAAATAATCTCTCGATTCAGAAGATACACATGGCATTGCGATGGTTTGCTTATGGCCAATGTTCATCTCGCGCATTTGATGCGCACGATCAGCCATATCATTTGCACCTTTGTCACGACTCGCCAATCTCATCTCTTCAACGGCTGTCAGTCTTTTAGCTATCGCAGGAATTGATCTGGCTTCGGAAAGATCTTTATCGTCAATCCAAAGGCAATAGCGTTCCAATCCCCGAATAAATTCGGCAGAACCATAGATGCGGCGAATGAATTTTTTCTTCTGCTCTGGCGTTATCTGAAGTTCATTTACCTCGTCGGGTGAAAGCAGTAGATTGCCTCCATCGTAGGGCATATTTCCCCGTAGCATCTCACTAATCTCGCCGATAGGTTTGGAATACTTATCTACAAATACACTTTTTCCCGCCACCAAATACGCATTGATTTTTTCGCACTGCTTCTCAACCGTTTCGCCGTCTTCGGCGATTGAGAATAATCTTCTTGGTGTTTTTGGTTCGGCTGAGATACCGATAATCGCCACCGTTACCCCGGCGTTATTAGCGGCTAGGTTCGCCCATTTAAAGGAGGTATGGGCAAATTCAATCTGGCAGCCGGTATCAAATACCAAGGGCCATAAAATCGGCACCTGCTGCCCCTGACAGATGGAATTGGTGGATACAAAGGCGGCAGCGGCGGTATGGCGCGAACAATAGTCGGCGGCTTTCATAAACCAACCGGCGACATAGTCGAGCGACTTCCAGCTGTTGGTGCGTTTATCGAAAATAGCCTGTAAATCGGCTTTTTGCTCTTTTGATTGCCATGTCGAACCCAAATACGGCGGGTTGCCGCAGATATAGACTTCGCCACCTTCGTTATCAAAATTGATTTCCGCCTGATCCAATGGGCTTTGAAACAAGTCATCGGCATAAAGCTTGACGCTGGTGCCTGCTGACGGGCATACAGACTCCCATTCCAGCTGTAAGGCATTACCGCTGGCAATCCAGTTCTGATTATTGAGGGGCAGGAATTCAATCAGCGCCTCCTGCTGTCCCCGATAACGGACATCACATTGGTATTCGGCAATAATCAACGCAAGACGAGCAATTTCTGCCGAGAAATCCCGCAGTTCAATACCACGAAAATTATTCAATGGTATATCACTTTTACGCCCTGGCTCTCCGCGCCGTTCGTTGATGGTGTTTTCAATCTCGCGTATGTGTTTGTAGGCAATCACCAAAAAATTGCCCGAGCCACAGGCCGGGTCAAATACCCGGATGTGTGCCATACGCTTGCGCAGGTTTAACAGTTTGAGTTTGCTGTCTCCGGCGTCTCCCAGCTTGTCGCGCAGATCATCGAGAAACAGCGGATTCAGCACTTTCAGGATATTGGGCACGCTGGTGTAATGCATGCCCAGTTCGCCACGTTCGTCGTCGTCGGCGACGGCTTGAATCATGGAGCCGAAGATGTCCGGGTTGATTTGTGTCCAGTCGAGGTTGCCAATGTGCAGCAGGTAAGAACGGGCAATTTTGCTGAAACTCGGTACGTCGGTGCTGCCAGAGAACAGACCACCGTTTACATACGGGAATTGATCTGCCCAGGGGCGCAGGCCAGAAGTTTCTCGGTCGGCGATTTTGGTGTTCATCGCCCGAAATATCTCACTGATGACCAAATGCGTATCGGACGAATTCCGTGCGCTCATCTGTTCAATAGTGGCGGTGAACAAATCTGTACCGTTAAAAATGCGGGTGTCTTCAGCAAAGAAGCAGAAGATCAACCGGGCCATAAAGTGGTTCATTTCATGGCGTTGATCGGCGGTTGCCCAGTCCGGGTTGTCTTTCAACAATTCGACGTACAAGCGGTTTAAGCGACTGGTGGCGCGGATATCAAACGAGCTGTCGCGTATCTGTTTCACCGTGCTGATGCCCGCCAGAGGCAGAAAAAAACCAAAGTGATCAGGAAACTTGCCGTATTCACAGGCGACGGTTTCACCGCTTGCAAGCTCTTCTGCTTCGAAGGTGTCGCCATCGGTCGCCAGTATAAATTTGGCCTTTGCTTTGGTGGTTGCCGGGCTTTCACGCAAGGCGGTTAACGTTTGGGTCGTTTCTCCCGGCTTGGCAATGGCGATATGCACGTTGTTGGTTTGCAACACTCCGCCAACGTCCGATTTGTTGGTAGCACCCGAGCGCAGACGTTTGAGGGTGGTGTCCTTGTTGCCAAAGGCCCGCAGAAACTCGTAGGGAAATTCATCGGTGTCGAATGGCTGCTGCGCCAGTTCAGAGATGGCGATTTCAATTTCGACAGCGTTCACTCAGATGCTCCTTGTTTTGTCGCTGCGCCATCAGCCGTCACCAGTTCCAGTAATTCGGAAATATCGCACTGTAGATACACACAAAGCTGTTCGAGCACATCGAACTCTACCCTGACAGACGTTTCCTGATACAGGCGGGTGATGGTGCCACGGTTGATACCGGTGCCTCTGGCAACATCTGCGATCTTCAGTTTTTTCTCGCCCATGATGCGAGATAAATGGCACTTGATCATTTCCAATAACCTTTTTTGATCTATAGCAGAGCATTCTACAGAGAAAGATCTTTTGAGCGTTATTATATTCTTCAGGGAGACATAAAAATCCACCAAAGGTTAAAATGGCTTGGTGAAGATGATCGTTGTGTCATAAGCCTATCTCACTACTGATAAGTTGTCCGCCTGCACCAGGTACGGCGCTCGTACCAGTTGTAATCAGCAGAAGGGTTCTGATCCATTGGAGTTGGTAGGGGGGGCGCTATTTTCACTGCCTGGGTGGCCGCAAAATGCTGTATATCTGGGAGCAGTGAATGGCAGAAATGGCACCCTGCAAATCGACTTCTGATATCAGGCTGACTGCTACCTTGGCGAACGACAGTACGTCGACTGTGAATGGCAGGTAGATCCAGAGGCTATAACCCTCGTTATCCGCTATGGAGGATAGAAGCGGATCATAGATGAAGTCTATGAGCTGATCAGGTATCCGGTTCGGGGTGTGTCACTGGCTGGGTGATCCCTTGCTGCGAGTGCAGCAAGGGATCAGGACATAACACCCGGAAGGCCAAAACCGGATGTTATGAACAGGGGTTATCAGCTTCCTGATGACGGCTGTGCCCTTGTGCGGCACAGGCTTGCTGTCAGTAACAGGATAACCAACAAAACCAGTGCGGTTACTCGGGTGGCAATCAACAGGCTGGTGCTGCCCATGGCGGGGAACAGGAGCAGCGCACCACTGGCGATAAAGCCAAAGCGTTGCAGGCTGCCTAGCCGCTGGCCAAAGTAGCCGACAAAACCGATGGAAATAGCCCATACCCCTGCCAGCGTGGTACTGATGGCGATGACGATATCGCCCGTGTCTCCCAGTAGCAGCAGGGCCGGTGTGGTGACAAACAGGAAGGGCACAATGTAGGCCGTCCAGCCCAGACGCATGGAGGTAAAGGCTGTTTTGATGGGATCCGCTCCGGCGATGCTGGCGGCGAAGAAGGCACCAATCGCAATCGGTGGGGTAATCATCGACATCATGCCCATGTAGAAGATAAACAGGTGGGCGGCGATCGGTTCAACGCCAACCTGAATCAATGAGGGAGCCACTAATACGGCCAGGAGCAGATACACTCCTACGGTTGGCATCCCCATGCCCAGCACAATACAGACCAGCGCCGAGATCAGTAGCAGCAGGAAGAGGTTACCTTCGCCCAGCTGTACCAGGAAGTAGGTGAGTCCGAAGCCGAGCCCGGTGACGTTCAGAATGCCGATAATAAATCCGGCGGCAGCGCCAATCATGATGATGTCGACGATGGAGTGGCCGGTTTCTGCCAGGGCTGCGCGGATGTCGCTGATGCCCATCCGTTTGCCTTTGTAGCCACGGCTAACGCCGACGATCAGCGCACCCAGTGCACCCCAGAGCGCAGCGGTTTCGGGTCGCAGATTAAAGAAGAACAACGCCCCCACGACCGCCGCAAAAGGCACCACAAAAATCCAGCCATTACGCAGTACCTCATTCCGTTGCGGGATCAGCGCCGGGTCAACCTTGGCGATGCCTTCTTTGGCGGCTTCCAGATCAACCTGAATAAACAGCGCCGCGTAGTACAGAATCGCTGGCACCAGCGCAGCCAGTACGACGTCGGCGTAGCTGATTTGCAGGAACTCGGCCATCAGGAAGGCAACAGCCCCCATTACTGGCGGCATAATCTGGCCTCCAGTGGAGGCAACCGTTTCTATTGCGGCGGCGGTTTGTGGTTTGAAACCGCCCTGCTTCATCATGCGAATGGTGACGACACCGGTCGCGACAATATTGGAGACCACCACCCCCGAGATAGAGCCAAACAAGGCGGAGGCTATGGTGGCGATCTTGCCGGAACCTCCACGTGAGCGGCCCATCAGGCAGAGTGCCAGATCATTAAAAAAATCGGCACCACCGGAGCGCAGCAGCAGTTGTCCGAATAAGACAAAGCCAATGACAATGGTAGCGGCCACGGCCAGTGTCAAACCCAGCATGCCGTTGGTATCCAGCCCGAGGTAGACCACCAGGCGGTCGAATTCGACATTGCGGGTTTGCAGCGGGCCAGTCAGATGATGCCCCAGCAGTGCGAAGGCCAGAAAGGTGGCCACGACAATCACTAAGGTGATGCCAACGACCCGGCGTAAACCTTCCATCACCAGTAGCAGAAAAGTCACCGACAGAATCAGCGCGGAGAGTGGCATATCCAGTTGCCGCTCGACCAGCCAGGGGTACTGCACCGACAGGTACAGCCCGGCTCCAAGGCCGATCAGCCCCAGTGCGGTATCAAACCCGCGTCGTAGCGGATTGGCCTGTGGCTTCAGAAATACCAGCGCCAGGCTGATGCCGAGAATCACCGCCAGATATTGCTCGGTATAAATGGCCAGACCCAGTCGGCTGAACAGATCTGCGGCGTAGGCAATGGCGGCCAGTGTAATCAGTGTCCCCAGCAGGGTACGGATCTGTTTACGCCCAGCGGACTCCACCAGGGTGGGTTGATGAACGGTCGATGACTCACTCATGTTGTGTCTCCAACAGATCATGGCTCAGGGAGTTATTCATGCCACAGGCCCTTTTCCTTGAAGTAACGGATGGCACCGGGGTGGTAAGCCAGGCCGGGATAGATCTTGTAAGGTTCATCGGTCGACAGGGTACGGAAGCCGGGGAACAGCTTGATCAGTTCCGGTTTGCTTTCCAGCACGGTTTTCACCATCTGGTATACCTTTTCATCGTCTACATGGGCACCGACAACCAGCACGTTATCCCAGGTCACCATTTGCATGGGGGCGTCGACACCAACAAGGTGCGGGGCAGGGGTTACTGCGGAAAAATAGAACGCCGGGCGTATGGCTTCCATGGCCGTGGCGGCAATTTCATCGCTGGCTACCGGAACAAATTTGACGCCGCCGACCGAGGCATCCACCTCAGCAACCTTGGGGCCTCCAACCGCGAAGTACGTGGCATCAATACGGCCAGAAGACAGGGCGTCGGCCGCCCGAATCAAATCCGGTACCAGCACCTGTTCGACATCGCTCCATTCCAGCCCACTGGTTGCCAGCATGGCAGACATATGCGAACGACCCAGCGGGAAGGCATTCCAGCCTGCGGCGACCCGCTTGCCGGTCAGATCCTTGATCGAGTTGATACCGGAGTCCTTGCGCACAAAAATACCGATGGGTTGGGGGCTGATGCGCATGGCTAACCGCAGGTTGGGCCGTTCCCGGTCGCGGTAGTCGGCCATGCCATTGGCGGCCACGATCACATCATTGACGTCGTTGATGGCAAACTCAGCCAGCCCCTGATCGACCGAATCCATCATGGCGCGGTTACCGCTGAACGGCTGCACCACGGCATTCATATTATTTTTCGAGCGGGCAATGTTCGCGATGGACGTGCTCATGGTGTTCCAGACGGAACCCTGAGGCGGTGATGCAAACGACATCATCTGGGCTGAACTCAGGGATGAACACAGGCTGAGTGTGATGCCGGTGAGCAGTGACAGGGTATGTGTTTTCATTATTATTCTCCGGTGTTTCTTTATTGTTATATAAGCGCTGTGAGTACCTGGGTCGGGTGTTAGCCAAGCCGCAGAAAAACCTGGTCGTCCTCCACCCGAGTGACGTAGGTCTGGATGTCATCGGTCAGTGGCAGGCACATGGCCTTACCGGTCTTGATACAGAACTTGCCCTGATGTAACGGGCATTCGATTTCCCCATCTTCCAGAAAACCGTCACTGAGCAAGGCCTGGCCATGGGTACAGACGTTATCGGTAGCGAAGACTTCGCCATCCATTTTGTAGAGCGCGATCGGGTGGCCGTTAACGCTGACACCAATCACGTCGTCGTCGGGAATGTCATCCAGCGCGCTGACGCTGATCCAGGAATCCGTCATAAGCACCTCAAATCGGATAAATCAGGGAGTTCAGAATCATGTCGTTATCAAACACACAGATTCTTGATTGAATACGCAGGCCGTCTTCTGTCTGGATCAGACGATCGATATAACGACCGACGTTGAATACCTCGGCGATGCCGTCGTATTTGGTACGGAACACGGCATAGCTGGCTTCGGCCTCGATGACTTCGCGATCCTGGCGGAGGATGCGCGCTGCGGACACCACATGGCGTTGCATATAAGGATCGTGGAAAATGGTTTCGGTGATGCCGTAGATCCGGTCTTTCAGCATGCCTTTGCTATCCAACGACAGCGCCGCCATGGGCATTCCCCGGTCGAAATTTTCCCGTGACTGAACGCGGTAGACGCAGTCATCGGTGAATATATTGATCCAGCGCTCCCAGTCCTGGGCATCCACGGCGGCGGCGTAGTCCTGGTGCAGTTCGCTGACTTGCAGGTAGGTTTCAATAGACATGATTACAGCTCCATCATCTTGCGCCAGTACTGATACATTCCCCGGATCAGAGTCTCGGAGACCATATGATCGGTGTCGGCCACCTCGCGTCCTCCCAATTCCGCCAGTGAGCGGTGAAACGGTTTTTGCTCAAAACCTTGCTGGGAAAACTCGATAACCTCGCCATCGTCGGCAGATACAAAACCGGCCGGGCCAAACAGATTGGCCTGACTCAGGCGGCGTTGGGTGAGTGCTTCGCTGTCATCTTCGTAACCGAAGTGGGTCCAGACAAAATCAAAAGAATCATGGCCATGGGGTTGGATGTGGCGGGTGGTCACGCTGTTGACCTGCTGTTGCAGGATCACACTCGGGAACAGGGTCATCATGACGGCGGTCGGGCCGTCCCACCAGTGTTCGGCTTCAACATCGAGAAAGCGTGGATCATTCAGTGCCATGCTTTCCTTGAAGCTGCTGACACCTTCGGTGACCGAGGCATTTTTGCCGCCTTCTCCACGGGTCGAGATCATGGCGGCATGGCGATGGTGCTGATCCATTTTCAGTTCGGAGCGGTTATCGGCACGCCACAGTCCGAAGGTCACAAACCAGGTGTGCAGCAGCCCCGGATGGTAAGGATCCTTGATGTTTTCCATCATCAGCTTCCAGTTACCCGGAATACGCTGTTTGTTGTAACCCAGGATTTTTAACTGGCGGCCATTAAACATACGGTCGAAATAGTGCAGCATTTCAGGGCCGACGAAGTCTTCAAAGGATTCCATTTCGTGGTCGAACGTCGCAAAGACCACGCCACCACGCTGGGCTACTCGCAGCTGGGTCAAACTGTGGTTGGCGGGGTTGAAATCGTTAGGCATGCCGCCCTTGACCTGGCCGTCCTGCTTGACGCCACGGCGGAATGGCACACCTTGCAGGTTGCCTGCAAGGTCGTAGTTCCACTGATGGTAGGGGCAGACAAAACTTTTGGCCGTGCCCTGTTTTTCACGACAAAAGCGCATGCCCCGGTGGGCGCAGACGTTTTCAATCACCTGGATACTGTCATCGGCGGCGCGCACCATAATGACGGAGCGTTCGCCAATAACGGTGCGCTTGAAATCGCCGCTGTTGGGGATTTCTGCTGCAAGTCCGACATAGCACCAGTGATTGCGGTAGAACAGCTTGTCCAGTTCCTGCTGGTAAATCGCGCCGTCGGTATAGACCCGGAACGGGATGCGGCTGGTGTCCTCCTGATCCCAGACGGGCGCAAGAGGAATCCGTTGTTGTTCACTCATCGTATTCACCTTTTTATCGTTATTGGTGTTTATCGTTATTGGTGTTTTTTCGGTTGTCGCTGGGCGTTATTGCCGGGCACTTGTTCGAGTCGGTCAGGGCTCAGGTTGCCTGCCGTTACACGCCGCTGGGGTAAAACGCATCAGCATAAATCCGGTCGATGCTGGCACCTCGTCGGGTGCACGCCAGAGAGGCGGCTTCGACCATGGCAGGCGCTCCGGCCAGGTAAATGCGGTAATCCTGCAAATCAGGAAAGTCGTTGATGACGGGGTCGGTGACCAAACCGCACTCGTATTGCAACTGTCTCTTATACACATCTCCGAGC